>BNJT01001942.1_pt1 | contig 278389 bp, 453 predicted proteins | sample 8540491 | NCBI WGS metagenome assembly BNJT01 (sample SAMD00202455, study PRJDB9452) | human saliva metagenome | host: Homo sapiens | reverse complement strand
GGAAGTTACGTATTGCTAAACCGACGACAAAACCAGTTTTGCGCTGCCGAAATCGCGCTTTCAGGCAGCCTGAAAGCCGCCGCGCCGCTGCGCTTGGCCGACGACAATATCGAAACCCCGCAAAAGGCGCCAAAGAAGCCGCCGCCTGGGCGCAGAAACAGGACGCGCTGAGCATCGACTCTGGGCGCGCTGGATGCCGCCGCCGCGCCTGCGCCGCCGCTGCGCTGCTGCTGGCGCTGGGCGAAGCGGTTTACCGTTTCGACCATTTCAAAGCCGAAAAACAGCCCGCCGCGCTTGCTGAAGCCGAGGTTTGTCCACGCCGACACCGCCGCGCTTCAGGCTGCTTTGGGCGAAGCCGACGCGCTGCTGTACGGTATCAACTCTGTTGCAAAGACCTCGGCAATATGCCGCCCAACGTCTGCACGCCCACTTATCTGGCCGAGCGCGGGTAAGACCGAAGCCGAGCAGTTTGGCGCTTCGGCAAAATTCTCGGTGGCGACTACATCCGCGAAAACATGCCGTCGTTTTGGTCAGTGGGCTAAAGGCAGCGTGCGGGAGCCAAAACTCTTGGACCGAGGCTGGCGGGCGCGGCAAATGCCGAAGAAGCACCGGTGGTGCTGTGGTGGGCAAAGGCTTAACCTCGACAGCGGCGGCATCTCGCTCAAACCCGGCGAAGGCATGGACGAGATGAAATACGATGTGTGCGGCGCCGCCAGCGTAATCGGCAGCTTTCGTTGCCGCCGCCAGCGCGGCTGCCGATTAACCTGCGCGCGGTGGTCGCCACCACGAAAACATGCCCGACGGCGGCTCGTGCAAGCCGGGCGACATCGTTGCCACTATGAACGGCACCACGCGTCGAAAACCCTCAATACCGATGCCGAAGGCCGCTTGTTGTGCGACGCGCTCGCACAGCGAGAGCAGTTCCAGCCCGCCGCTGTGATTGATGTTGCCACCCCTCACCGGCGCCTCGCATCATCGCGCTCGGTCACTATCGCCAGCGGCTTGATGCGTACAACCACCAGCCGCTGGCCGACAGCCTGGCCGCCGCCAAAAAACTGCAACGACAAAGTTTGGCAGCTGCCGCTGTTTGCCGAATACAAAGAACAGCTCAAATCCAATTTTGCCGACCTGCAAAACATCGGCGGCCGCCCCGCCGGCACCATTACCGCCGCCACCTTCCTGGCGCATTTCGCCCAAAACTACCACTGGGCGCATCTCGGACATCGCCGGCACCGCGTGGAAACCGGCAAGGAAAAGAGCGCCACCGGCCGCCCCGTGCCGCTGCTGATGTAGTTTCTGCGCGAGCGCGCGGCAGCCTGAAAACCGTTTGACCCCTGCAGGCAGTCTTTTCAGGCTGCCTGAACTTCGGAAAGCGACTACGCGAAATTACGCAAACCGTTGCCGCAGTGAAAGCCCAGTGCCTTTAAAGCAGGCCGGCATCGGCGGCAGCCTGAGTGTTTTGCAGCCGGCCAAAAGCCCGGAGTTCGGCGATTTCCAAATCAACGGCGATGGGCGCCGCCAAAGCGCTGAAGCAAAACCCGCGCGAGCTGGCGCAAAGGTGGCCGATGCGCTCTCAGGCGGCCTGAAAATCGACAGCGCCGAAGTAGCTGGCCCGGCTTTTATCAATCTGCGCCTGAATGCCGGATTTCTTGCGCAGCAGGTCGAAGCCGCGCTCAACGGCGAGCGCTGCTGGCGTCGATCAAACCGACGCACCGCAAACCGTGGTGATTGACTATTCGTCGCCCAATCTTGCCAAAGAAATGCACGTCGGCCATCTGCGCTCAGAGCATTATCGGCGACAGCATCGCCCGATTGCTCGGCTTTCTCGGCCACCGCGTGATCCGCCAAAACCACGTGGGCGACTGGGGCACCCAGTTCGGCATGCTGGTGGCCTATCTGGTCGAGGCAGCAAAAGACAATGCCGCGTTTGAACTTTCCGATTTGGAGCAGTTTTACCGCGCCGCCAGTGCGTTTTTGACGAAGACGCCGCCTTTGCCGATACCGCCCGCGATTATGTCGTTAAGCTGCAGGGCGGCGATGCAAACGTGTGGCGCTGTGAAACGGTTTGTCGAGTTTCGCTCGGCCACGCGCAGGCGGTTTCCAAACGCTTTGGCCTGCTGCTGCAACCCTGAAGACGTGCGCGGCGAATCGTTCTACAACCCCGATTTGCAGCCGGTGGTGGACGGGTGTCCGCACAAAAGCTGGCGGTGTGGACGACGACGGCGCCAAAGTCGTCTTTCTCGAAGAATTCAAAAACGAAAGAAGGCAGAGCCGGCCGCCTTTATCGTGCGACAGGGCGGCGGCTTTCTCTATTCCAGCACCGATCCGCCTGCATCCGCTACCGCGTCGGCACGCTCGGCGCCGAGCGCCTGCTGTATGTGGTGGACAAAACCGCCAGAGCCTGCATTTCGAGCAGCTGTTTCACCGTTGCCCGCCGCGCCGGCTGGCTGCCTGAAAACGTCCGCGCCGAGCACATCGCCTTCAGCACCGCGATGGGCAAAGACGGTCGCCCTTCAAAACCCGCTCCGGCGACACCGTGAAACTGGTCGATCTGCTCGATGAAGCCGTCGAACGCGCCGCCGCGCTGGTCAAAGTAGAAAAACGAAGCCGATGCCGCTGCAGTCGGCCGCGCCGTCGGTATCGGCGCCGTCAAATACGCCGACGAGCAAAACCGCAACAGCGACTACGTTTTTCGGACTCGGGACGCCATGCGCTCCGTTTGACAAAGGCACCGCCCCTACCCGCAATACGCCTATACCCGCGTGCAAAAGCCTGCGCAAAGCAGGCGATTGGCAGCACGATGCCCATATCGTGCTGGAAAGCCGCCGAAAAACAGCGTGCTCGAGCTGCTGCGCTGGCGACGTACCGAAGCCGCCGACAGCGCCCAGCCGCACCATCCAGCCGCCTATCTCTACCAAACCGCCACCCTGTTTTTCCCGCTTCACGAAGCCCGCCCGATACTCAAAGCCGACGCCCCCGGCGCAACAGCCGCCTGCGCCTGGCCGAGCTCGCCGGTACCGGGTGCTGAAGCAGGCTTGGAACTCTTGGGCATCGAAGTTTTGGACGTGATGTAAAGCAGCAGGCAGCCTGAAAAACGGCGCCGCCGCATTTTACAGGCCGCGGCGCGCTTTATCGGCCTGCCATTATCGGACGCGCAAACGGTTTGGTTAGGCAAAAGCAGCCTGAAAAACGGAATTCCGTTTTGCAGGCTGCTGTGACGCAGTGTGGCACCCTACCGCGTAGGTTGGATACTTGTATCCGACATTTCTCATTCCGCCTGAATGCCGCCCGTACGCTGCGTCGGATTCGAGCATCCGACCTACGTGCTGCCTTTGTGCCGTTAAAACCGCTATGCAGCAGCCGGTGTAGTTTATCAAACGGCGGTTTCCGCTTCGTAGCGGAATCAGACCGCTACAAAAAGGCTCAACGTATTCATTCAAGCGGATATGCAGTTTTCCATCCACTGGATGTTCCAAGTTGGCAACCCAGTGCCTAACTCCAGACAACCACATTAAATTGCTCTTTATCCAGTTCGGTAAAGGAATAAAACCCAGTAAGTAAGATTCTTCTTTAATCATTTCATGAAGTTTGGGATGTTTTGGCCAGCAACGCCCAATCCAGCAGTTCCTCGATGCATTCCCAAGCGCTGTTAATGCTCGTACTCCGAGAATGCCGTAATCCTGATTCGGATGTGTCCACGCTGAAGAAAATGTTTTTGCCCATTTTTATCTCGCAACAGATATTTGTGCCAACGCTTTAAATACGGTAGCGTAGGTCGGATACTTGTATCCGACATTTCCGTTCCGCCAAATGCCGCCCTTAGCGAGCCGGCTGTCGGATTCGAGAATCCGACCCATGCAACTTGCTTCAAGGAATGGGGCAAAGCCTTTCAGGCTGCCTGTTCAGCAAACAGCCGCAGCGCCAGATACGATAGCGTGCCGCCGCCCAGCAGTAGCCACAGCGCCAGCATGCCCTGCCAGCAGCAGCGGGCTGTTGGCGGCTACTGCGCCGAGAAAGCCGAGCGCAAACCACGGCAGCGCCGGCGCCCCTTTGTGCCGCTGGCGCCGCCGCCGAAACGGCGCATCAGCCACAGCAGCGCCAGCAGAAACGGCGCCAGCAGCAACACGCGGATCATTTTGGTAATCACCGCCACATCGGCCACTGCGCCGCTTCGTGCACGCTGGCGCGTGTGGATGCCCCAGCCGAAGCAGGCGTCGGCGTCTGCCACCGACGGCAGCAGCAGCGCCGCCAGCAGCGGATAAACAAACATCGCCAGCGTGCCGAACACCACCACCGTCGCCACCGCCACGCCGACATCGGCTTCTTTGGCTTTGAGTACCGGCTGCGCCGCCAGCACCGCCGCCGCGCCGCAAATTGCGCTGCCTGCGCCCACCAGCGCCGCCGTGCTCGCGCTCCATCCCAGCCGCCGCCCCAGCCACAGCGCCAGCGCAAAGGTGCCGCAGACCATTCACGATCGGCAAACAGCGCCGCGTAGCCAGCAAAGGCCAGCTGCGCCCAAGTGATTTTTGAAACCGTAAGCACAATCCCCAGACGCAGCAGCCGCCCCTTGCTAAACGCAATGCCTTCGGCAATGCGCGGCAGATGCGGCGCCGCACGCTGCTGCCCAGCGCCATGCCCAGCACAATCGCCAGCGTCAGCGGGCTGATGCCGTTTTGCGCCAGCGGCGGCGGCGCAGCCAGATACATGCACACCGCCGCCAGCGTCGGCGGAATCAGCTGCCACAAACAGGGAAAAGGGCAGCATGAGTAGTTCTCTTAGGTGTTTTTGTTATGCCTTAATGATACGGCTAGCGGTGAGGCGGCAGCACCGTGTATCGGCGCAAACAATCGGGCGCTACGCAAATGCTGATGGACTTTCAGGCTGCTTTTTGTGTTTGCGTAGGACAGCTGCGCGCTTAACTCCTCCCTGCGCCCTAAGCGCGGGGAGGAGTCGGGAAAATGGGGTGGCAGTTCGCAGAACTGCTTTGGTTGCTCGCTGTCGTGCCGTCAAAGTTTTTCGCAGCGGTCACTGCCCTCCATCCTAGCCTCCCCGCGAGCGGAGGAGGAAACGGCAGCCCGATGCGTTTCAGGCTGCCTATCGGGCGTGGCGCTTTGAGCGGTTTGTTGGTTAAGCCATTGCTGCAATCGGGGCGCAGTCGGCTACAGCTCGTCATTCCAATACAGGTAGTCGCGGGCGATGCCTAGGGGCGGCAGGTGCGGCGGGCGAAGTCGACGAAAGGCTGCAGGGTTTGGGCGCTGTGGTTCATGCCGCCGAAGTCGCCAGTGCGGCAGGTTTCGGTGGAGCGCGTCTGCCAGCTGCAGGATGTCGCTGCAGGGCAATCCAGTGCGCCGCGTCGCTGTACAGCGTTTCGGCCAGCCATTCTTTTGATGTTTCCAGCGCCTGATGCGGATAGCGAGGCTGTTTGTATTTGGTTTGCGAAGCGGATTTGCGTCAGAAAGCGTAGATGCAAGGCGCAAACCGCAGCAAGGTGAACATCTGGCGAGGGATTTGCAACGCAGCAGATGCTGCTTTCTGGCGAAAAAGCCGCCGTAACACAAGCAACAGACCCAAAGCAGGCGCAGTGCGCGCAAAGCAGGATGGGGGCGGCGGCTGGTGGGGGTTGCGGTCGTAGTCAAAACCGCTGCGCCAGCAGGTGGGCGAGGCGCGGTTGCGCCTGTTTTCGGGGCAGGCTGAGCAGGATGGGGGCTTTAGGTCTTCGGGGCGCTGCCAGTGAGGCAGGTGGAGTTTGGTCATGGCTGATGGCTTTCAGGCTGCCTGCGGCGGGCGGTTACGCCGTCCACAGCAGCCCCGCGGACAGGCGCCGAGGTTGGCGAGGTGTGCAGGCGCACGGCGGGGATGAGTTCGCGTACCGGCGGCGGCGCAGGCCGGCAGCACGGCGGACGCGGGCACAGATGGGGCAGAGCGGCGGGCGGGCAGATAAAGGCGTTACTTAGGGCGGGGGTGGAGCAGGTCGATAGGCGGCATGCTGGCGAGTCCGCCGGCGGTCAGCGCGGCGTGCACGCTGTTTGGCAGCGTAAAGCCCGCGCAGGTTTAGCGCGTGCGTTTGCCGGCGGCGCGGCCCTCGCCGTGGATGCCTCGCGATGTGTTGGATGCAGCACGGCGGCGGCGAGCGAGGCCGCCGCCTGCAGGCGGGCAGCAGCACAGCGGCATCCCACACCTGTGCTTGCGGGTAGAGTAGCGCCGATGCCGAGCAAACCAAAGGTGAGCCAAACGGCGGCTTCTCCCAGCGGTGATAACCGTAGAGCGCGGCGGCCGAGGGTGCCGCAGAGTGCGGCGGCAAGCGCCAAAACGCCGGGCGGCGAAAACCAAGCCGCGCAAAGCGGCGCCGGGTAGGAAACAGCAAACAGCAGCGCCAGCCCGCAAACCACGGTGGCTGTGGCGGTGGCGGCCATCATGCGTTTTAGGCGCTGCGGGCTGATGCGCCGCCGGCGAGCAGACGACGCGGCGGGGCGTCGGAAGCGCGCGCAGACGGTCGGTGCCGCGCTGGCCGTCGCCGTGGTCGTTGGCGAAGATTGGACAGGGATCTGCAGCAGCAGGGTGGTACCAGCGCCAGCGCAAACATCGGCATCGCAGCGCGCCGTGGCGGGCGGCCAGCGGCGGTGCCGCAGAGCGTTACCGGCACCGCCAGCGGCAAGGTGCGAGGGCGTATCAGTTGGAAAGAACTGCTCTCACCAGCGGGAAAAAGCAGCCTGAAAGCGGGAAAGGCGGATTATAGGGTTTTCAGCGCCGCCTTTTGGTTTCCGGCAGTAGGTCGGGCATTGATGCCCGACGTTTTGTGAAACGTGGAACTTGTCGGGCATTGACGCCCGACTCTGCAAAACGGCGCTCCAGCGCGGGTAGCGAAATTACGCGGGCAGCCGGTTTGTGATTGGGAAGCAGGCGTTTTGTACCCGCCGCCGTCGCGTCTGCCGCGAAACGGCGGCTGTTTAGGGCGAGATAAAACAAACGGGCAAATGCCAAGCAGCCTGAAAGAAGAAATGCCGTTGCAAAAGTACCGTTATTGGCTGCGCAGTCCGCTACGCTATCCGCGCAGGCGGTAATGGTTGACAACCCGCTGCTGGGATGCCACTAAGATTCTCGCCTGCGCGTAGCGTAGCGGACTTGCGCAGCTAATGACGTTACCAGTGGGCGGCGGGTTTTCAGGCTCGCCTTTTGGTTTTCAGGCTGCCGCCGTTTTCCAAATCCCGCCGCCGCCACCGCCAAAACCGCTATACTGCGCGCTTTTCAAACCGGCGGTGCGGGACATTGCGACCTGCGGCCGCCCGTCGGCGACATTGCGCCGCCGCAAACCATAAAGGAAACTACCGATGAGCAAACTCTCCCCCGTTGCGCTGCGGCGCAGTCTCGAAACCCGTCCCCATCCCACCGCGCAGTATTGGATGTGCGACGTCGAAGCGCTGTTCAACCTGCCCTCTCCGAGCTGGTTTTGCCAGGCTGCCCAGTGCACCGCCGCCATTTCGACCGCGCGAAATCCGGCTCTCCACGCTGGTATCGGTGAAAACCGGCGGCTGCTCGGAAAGATTGCGAATACTGTCCGCAGTCCGCCCACTACAACACCGGCCTGGAAAAATCGCAGATGCTGGATGTGCAAACCGTGCTGGAAAAAGCCCGCATCGCCAAAGCGCGCGGCCAGACCGTTTCTGTGCGGGCGCCGCCTGGCGCAGGCCCAAGCCAGGACGCACCGAGTGTCTGCCATTATCAAAGCGGTTAAAGAGGCATCGGCATGAAACCGCGGCACCTTCGCCTGCTCGAAGAAGGCATGGCCGAAGACTTCAAAAGACGCGGGGCTGGATTATTACAACCACAATCTCGACACCGACCCCGAACGCTACAACGACATCATCCACACCCGCCGCCACGAAGACCGCATGGACACGCTGGGCAAAGTGCGCAAAGCCGGTTTGAAAATCTGCTGCGCGGCATCGTCGGCATGAACGAAAGCCGCCCGGAGCGCGCCGGACTCATCGCCAGCCTGTCTAATCTCGACCCGCAGCCCGAAAGCGTGCCGATCAACCAGCTGGTGAAAGTGGAAGGCACGCCGCTGGCCGACGCCGAAGATTTGGATTGGACGGAATTCGTGCGCACCATCGCCGTTGCCCGCATCACCATGCCGCAAAGCTATGTGCGCCTGTCGGCCGAGCCGCAGCGACATGCCCGAAGCCATGCAGGCGATGTGTTTCCTTGCCGGCGCCAACTCGATTTTCTACGGCGACAAACTCCTGACCACCGACAACCCGCGAAGCCGACGGCGACCGCCTGCTGATGGCCAAAACTGGATTTTAGTACCCGCTGCAATACGGCGCATCAGGGGCGGCCTGAAAGGCAGCCTGGAAACCGACAGCAGCGACATCGCCGCCGCACTGGCGGCACAAGGCGGCTGTTGTGGCGGCAGGGCGAGGCGGCAGCTGCGGCTGCGCGGCTAAAAGGCGGTAAAGCAGCCTGAAAACGGTAGGTGCCTAGCTCCTCTCCCGCTTGCGGGGAGGGCTGGGAGTGAGGGCGCAGGCCGCTGTGGAAACTTTTTGCGGGATATCGGCAAACGCAGTTCTGCGAACTGCCACCCCACTGACCCTCACCCGCAAAAGCGCAGGGGAGGGACGAAACGGCGGCCGTTTGTCCACAGGCGGCGGCTATCTCCCGCCCCTTGGCGAGGTGCAATCCGCAGGCGGCAACGCTTGCGGATCAGGGGCGGCAGGCGTGTGATTCCAACCGTTTTCGAGGCTTGTTTTTACAGCGTTTCCCGCTGGCGGGCGCGCTGGTTTTGACCGATAAGGGACGCGGATATGGAAAAACTGAAAATATGGCTGCCGCTGGCGCTGCGCTGGTATGAGGGCGTGCGCGCGCACGCCGAGCGGGTGGCGGCGCGCGAGGCGCAAAAGCGCCAGGAGCAGGCGCTGCAGGTGGAATTGGCCAGCCAGTGCGACGAGGAAACCGCCAAGCTGATGGCTGAGCAGTTTAATCCGCCGCCGTTTGCCAATGCCAAGCAGCGCGAGCAGTTCAGGCTGCGTTATGTGGACAAGGTGTCGAACCCGATGTTCCAAGCCTGCTACAAAATGGCCTGGCAAAACCACATTTCGCAAATCCGCCTGCAAAGGGCGCGCGATTTTTCGACGACGACTGGTACAGCCCGCTGCGCTATCCGTGGTGGTATTGGTAAAGTTTTCAGGCTGCCTGCGGGCAGCCTGCAAGTTTGCTATCCACGCAGCTGCGACCGGCTGCGTTTTTGCGCGGGCAGCTTTCAGGCCGTTTGCACCAGCTCGTCCAGCGGCCAGCGCGGGCGGACGTTAAAGGCGGCGGCAGCTGCGCAGCCGGACTTGTGTTGCAGCCGCATGAGCGCCGGCGAAGGCGATCATGGCGCCGTTGTCGGTGCGCAGCAGCGGCAGCGCGGAAAAAGGTGCGCACGGCTTCGGCCGGCGCTTTGGGCGCAGTTTTGACTTTCAGGCTGCCCAATTCGGCGCGCAGTTTCCAGTTGGCGCCGACGCCGCCGGCCACCACCAGCGTGCGGTAGCCGGTTTGCAGCAGCGCCCGGCGGGCTTTGTGCACCAGCACGTCGCACACGGCGTCTTGAGAAGGCGCGGCAGATGTCGTTGCGCACGGAATTGGGCAGAGCTGCCGCCGTGCGCAGCGCGGGCTTTTTCACGGCGGTGAGCACGGCGGTTTGAGTCCGGAAAAACTCATCTGCAAGTCGTGCGAGATGCAGCATCGGGCGGGGAAAGGAAAAGGCGTCGGGCGTGCCGAGCCGCGCCAGCTCAGAGTTTGGCGCCGCCGCGGTAGGGCAGGCCGAGCAGTTTGGCGGTTTTGTCGAAAGCTTCGCCGGCGGCGTCGTCACGCTTTCGCCCAGCGAGGTGTGAGTCGCCGATGCCGCGCACCGCCATAAATTGGGTGTAGCTGCCGGAAACCAGCAGGGGCGACGAAAGGGAACTCGGGGCGTTCGTCGGCCAGCAGCGGCGAGAGCAGGTGGCCTTCGAGATGGTGCACCAGCAGCACCGGTTTGCCGAGAGCAAAGGCCAGCGCGTTGGCGTAGGGAGGCGCCGGCGAGCAGGGCGCCGCCAGGCGGGGCCTTGGGTGTGAGCAACGGCGTCGATGTCGCCGTAAGCTGCGCCGGCTTCGGCCAGGCAGGCTTAGGTAAGCGGCACCAGCCGGCGGATGTGGTCGCGGCTGGCCAATTCGGGCACCACGCCGCCGTATTCGGCGTGCAGCAGCCATCTGGGTGTGCAGCGCGTTGCCGATCAGGCCGCGTTTTGCTGCAGTAAAGGGCGACGCCGGTTTCGTCGCAGGAGGATTCGATGCCGAGGACTAACATAAAGTAAAAACCGTAAAACAAGGCAGCCTGAAGGCTGCCTGCAAGTGGAAACAAGGGCGGGTTTATTGGTTGGCGCGCACCCAGGCGAGCCATTTTGAAACAGCTCTTCCTGGCTGGCGGCAACCGCGAGCCGCTGGAAAACGTGGCGGCCGCTCCGGAAGTCGTCGCCTTCGAGGCGTGGCGTCAGATGCCGCCGGCTTCTTCGAAAATCACGGGCACCGGCGGCGTAGTCCCACGGTTTTGGCCGCCATGCATATAGATGTCGAAACGGTCAGGCGCTAGATAGCACCAATCAAGCGTGCTGCTGCCCAGGCAGCGCAGGGTGCCGAAAGGCGAAATTGTTCAGGCTGCTGACCAGCCGAGCCGCTGCGCAGGCGTTTGACGTCGATGCCCGCCAGCGCTTCGTGCAGGCGTTTTTCACGCGGCGCAGCGGCAGTCTGACGCCGTTGAGATGCGAGCCGCGGCCGCAGGCGGCGGAAAAACGTTCGCCGGCGCAGGGGTCGAACACCACGCCCAATTCTGGCGCGGCCGGCGCGGATCAGGGCGGCGGACAGGGCAAAATGGGGCAGGCCGTTGACGAAATTATTGGTGCCGTCGATCGGATCGACCACCCACAGCCCGCTTTGCGCATGCGCGCGCCACAGCGAGGCTGCTGCTCGTAAAGTCATCTCTTCGCCCAACACCGGCGCATCGACAATTTCAGGCAGCCGCTCGGAAAACGCCGCCTGCGAAACCAGGTCCGCTTCCGACAGCATGCCGTCGTCGGCCTTGCGCTCGCTCTGCCCGTTTAGCGGCATCACTTCGCCGAAGGCGATTTCGCGAACCAGCTCTTCTAATTTTGCGGTGGGTTCCATAGGCGCTCTTTACTAAAATGCAGGCCGCGATATTATCACTTTCCACCCCCTGATTTAAAATGCCCGCTTCCATATCCCCAAGCTGCCGGCAGCCGGCAGCCAGGCCGAGCTGCCCGAGCGCGTGGTGCGCCACATCCAAGTGCTGCGGCTCAATGCCGGCGACGCGCTGATCCTGTTTGACGGCAGCGGCCGCGAAGCGCCGGCGTATTGCTGTCGCTCGGGCGGCGCAGCGCGCTCTGCCGCGTCGATGCTCCGGTTGAAACCGACCGCGAAAGCCCGCTGCACATCACCCTGATACAGGCCGTTTCTGCCGGCGAGCGCATGGATTTTCACCCTGCAAAAAAGCGTTGAACTCGGCGTGGCTGCCATCCAGCCGGTGCTCGGCGGCCGCTCGGTGGTGCGCCTTTCCGGCGAGCGCGCCGACAAGCGCCAGGCGCGCTGGCAGGAAATTGCCGTCTCCGCCTGCGAGCAGTGCGGGCGCAACCGCGTGCCGCAGGTGCTGCCGCTGCTGGACTTGCCCGCCGCACTCGATGCGCTCTCCGACAGCACCGCGCTGCGCCTGCTGGACCAGCCCGCACCAGGCTCGCGCCGCTGTCGTCTTTCAGGCAGCCTGAAAGCCGCCGCCCTGCAGCTGATGGTCGGCCCCGAGGGCGGGTGGACGCCGCAGGAAGAAGCGCTGGCGCGGGAGCGCGGTTTTGCCGCCTTTACGCTCGGCCCGCGCGTTCTGCGCACCGAAACCGCCGCGCTGGCCGCCATATCCGCGCTGCAAACGCTGTGGGGCGACTTCGGCGCCTAGGCAGCCTGAAAAACCGGTCGGACTGCCGTTTTAATCCGCGATAGAAAGCAGCCTGAAAACCTTTATTACGGTTTTCAGGCTGCTTTAATTTCAGCTGCTGCGTCGGGCGCAAAGCAGCCTGAAAGTGGAAAACGCGGCTACCAGATTTCGGTAAAGGCGGTGCTGTCGGTGTTTTGGCGCCGTGGTGGCGAGGCGTTTTTCGGCGGTGCCGACCATAATGAAGCCGAGGATTTTTCTTTTTCGCCGCAGTTAAAGGCGGCGCGCACCTGCTCGGTGCCGACCCACAGGCCGGTGATCCAGATGCTGTCGAGCCTTGCGCGCCTGAGCGGCAAGCTGCAGGGGCGTAGGCGGAGCAGGCGGCGCTCATTTGCTGCTCCCATTCGGGTTTGCCGCTTTTGGGGGCTGGCGATCACGGCGATAATCATCGGCGCGAGGTTGATGACTTTAGGGTTTTGGCGCGGGTGTCTTCGCCGAGATTGAGCTCGTCCACCGCTTTGAGCAGGGCTTGGTGCAGGCGGGTTTTGCCTTTTTCGCTGTTGATCACGATAAAGCGCCACGGAGTAAGGTTGCCGTGGTCGGGTACCTGGCTGGCGGCCTGGAGCATGGTTTCGAGCTGCAGCTCGTCGGGGGCGGGGCGGTGAGCGATTTGGTGGAACGGCGGGTGGTGAGCAGTTCGAGGCGTATCCATGGTTCTTCCTTTGATGTGATGCAGTGGTGGGAAACGGGGCGGCGTTTTTCAGGCTGCTTTGGTGCAAAAGCAGCCTGAAAGGATGTTAACCGATGCGGTAGTGCTCCCAGGCGGGATCGTATTCGCAGACGGCTTCGGCGCCGAGGGCGGCGTAGCGGCGGCACAGGTCTTCGGCGCTTCGGCCAGCGCCAGCGGGTTGGCGGTGGCGGCATACAGTGCGGCGGCCGGCGCCGAGGTTGCTGACGCTGAGGGTGTGGCGATGCCTTCGTGGTTTTTCGCGGCGGCATCTTCAAAGGCATCCGCAGGGCGTAGGCCTGTTCCAGCGTGTCGCCGCCTTCGAGCCGGCAGGACACGGAAACAAACCACGGCATATCGGCGCGGCCGACCAGCGGGGCGGCGGATTCGTCGGCGGATCAGCAGGCTGCGTGCGCTTTCCTGGTCGCATTGGTGGGTGGTGACTGCCATTCGGCTTCGGGATAGCGGCCGTCGCGGCTGAGCGTCTGCCACAGCTTGTCGAGCTGTTGGGGCAGCTCGGTAAGCGGGAAGGCGTCTTCAGGCTGCCCGTTGCGAAATCGACGGCGCCGATTTTTGACCGCTGCCGCCCATTCGCCGATGATGTGGTCGAGCAGAATCAGCGCGGCGCGTTGGGCGTTTTCCGCTGCTCGGCGGGCAGCGCGGGCAGGCCGAGTATCAGCGCGGGGTGTTCGTGCCACAGGCCGATGGCGGCGGGAAACTTTGGGCGGGATCAAGGCGCAGGCCGTTCATTTCGATGGCGAAGCCGGCGGACGGCTGGCGGAAGGCGTGCACCGGCCAAGGCAGGCCGGCGGGGGCGTGGTCGGCCAAAAGCTGCACCAGCGGGAGTTGGCGGTTGCGCCGTCGGCGGTGAAAAATCAGGCAGCCTGAAGCGCCGCTGCCGTCAAAATTCCAGATGGACGTCGGGGCGGTGCGTATCGAGCAGGCGGTTGCCGAAATCTGCGATGGTCTGCGGGTCGGCATCGGCGGCAGGGCGGCTGGCGCTGCCAGTCGTCCCAAAAATTTTGCGCTTGGCGGCATGGGTTGCGGATGTATTGCAGGTGCGGCGTCATCGGGGTCTCCGTAGCGGGGTTTCAGGCTGCCTGAAAGGCGGAAAAGGCGGGTTTACAGGGCTTGGTCGAACAGCATAATGCCTTTGACGGCGGCATCGCGGGCGCTTTGCGCCAGATGTCTCGAGACGGGTTTCGTCGCGGGCGTGCTGCAGGTTTTGACCAGCATCGGGGCGTTGAGGCCGGTCAGGATGACGCTGCGGCCGGGTTCGACCAGCTTCGCATGGCGGCGTTGCAGGGGTGGCGCCGAAAATATCGGTGAGAATCAGCACGCCGTGGCACGCTGTCGAGTTCGGCAAGCAGGGGTGTGGGCGCGGCCTGTGATGTCGGCGTGGTCTTCGCAGCTGTCCACGCCGATGATGCGCAGATGCTCGAAACCGGCGTCGGGGGAAAAATGGCGCGCCAGACTTTGGTGAGCGGCGCCAAGGGTTTCGTGGGTAATGATCAGTATGCTATCATCGGCTGGGTTCCGTGGGCTGTGGTGTTTTTCAGGCTACCTGCGGCGGCGTGTTGCGCTTTGTATGGGTGAAATGCGGAAATATCAATGGCGGCGGCGGATAGATGCCGCAGCGCCGGTTTAGCGCAAAAACAGGTTGTGCCGTTTTTTTCGTGGCCGACAGTGGTCATGCGGTACGTGGCACGGGGATAACGGTGGTGTCTTCAGGCAGCGTGAGCAGTTTTTCGCTGATGTTGCGGATTAAATCGCCGTGGTTGCTGCGCGGAAAATCGGTGCGGCCGACGGTTTCGTCAAAACAGTACGTCGCCGGCCACCAGCGAGGCCGGCTTCGGCGCAGTAAAACACAACGTACTGGGGTGTGACGGGGATGTGCAGCACTTGAAACGGTAGCGGCCGACGCTCAGGCAGTCGTTTTTCCGCCAGCCATTGCTGCGGCTCGAAAGCGGGCGATACCGGAAAGCCGTATTCGCGGGTGATGACGGGCAGTTGTTCGAGCAAAAAAGCGGTCGTCGGCATGCGGGCCGAGTACCAGCACCAGCGCAGGCGCATCAGTTCGTCGGCGCCGGCGGCGTGGTCGAGATTACCGTGGGTGAGCCACACGGCTTTGAGCGTCAGGTCGCGGCGGTCGATTTCTTCTAAAAGCTGCGGCACGTCGCCGCCGACGTCGGTGAGCATGGCTTCGCGGCTTTCGTCGTCCCACAGCAGGGGTGCAGTTTTGGCGGAAGGGGTAACGGCGGTAATGTCAAAATGTAGGGACATGGTAGCGGGCGGGTTTGTGTGTGGTGAAACGGGTTTTCAGGCTGCTTTGGGCTTTTAGGCCGCCTACAAGCGGCATAGGCAGCCTGAAAGGCGGCGGATCTCGTTTTTCAGGCTGCTTCGGCCAGCGCGAAGGCGGCTATATGTCGGCTTCTGTCGCTCAAACTCAGGTGGACGCGGCCGATGCCTTGTTCGGCCAGCCATTCGCGCAGCGGCGCTTCGCAGAAAAAAATTCGGGCTTGCCCAGAGTTGTGGCCGATGCCGATCTGCTGCAGGCTCACCGGCGCGCGCAGGCCGGGTGCCGACGGCTTTGGAAAAGGCTTCTTTGGCGGCAAAGCGTTTTTGCCAAAAAGCGCACGGGGATCGGCGGCAAGTTTGATGTCTTCCTTTTCCACCGTCGTGAGAATGCGCTCGGGCAGGGCGGTGCCGTATTTTTTTATAGCGCTTCCACCCGCTTGATGGCGAGAATGTCGGTGCCGATGCCGTAAATCATAGTTTCTCCTTGTCTCAGGCTGCCTGAAAGCCTTTAGCGCGCGATTTGGCTGCGGGCGCGGAAAAATGGCTTCCTTCATTTGGGCGATGGCTGCGGGCAGGCCGATAAATACCGCCTGGCTGATCAGGGGAATGGCCGATATTGAGTTCGACGATTTCCGGGATGCGGGCGATGGGGGCGACATTGTGGATGGTCAGCCCGTGGCCGGCATTAACCGTCATTCCCAGCGATGCGGCAAACTCGGCGGCACGGCGGATGCGCTCGAGCTCCCGCCCGCGCTCACGGTGGCTCGGCGCATCGGCATAGGCGCCGGTGTGCAGCTCGATTACGCGGGCGCCGGCATCAAAAGCAGCCTGAATCTGCTCTTGGTCGGCACCGATAAACAGCGACACGCGGATGCCGGCGGCGTGCAATTCGCCGGTAAAAGCGGGCGACTTTCTCGCGCTGCGCCAATACGTCCAAACCGCCTTCGGTAGTAACTTCTTCGCGCTTTTCCGGTACGATGCACACGTCATCCGGCCGTACCGACAGTGCGTGGGCCAGCATTTCTTCGGTCATCGCCATTTCCAGATTGATGCGGGTTTTGACCGCGCGCGCGGATGGCGGCGACGTCGTCGTCTTTAATGTGGCGGCGGTCTTCGCGCAGATGCAGGGTAATCAGGTCGGCGCCGTGGGTTTCGGCGGTCAGCGCGGCTTCCAGCGGGCTGGGATAGCTGGTGCCGCGCGCATTGCGCAGGGTGGCGACGTGGTCGATATTGACGCCCAAAAGCATGGTGGTTCCTTAGGGTTTGATAAAACGGCGGCCGGTGGTTCCGGCGGAAAAACCAGCCGAAAGCAGCCTGAAAATACGGCAGATGGCGCCCTTTGGCAGCGGCGGGAGTGTAGCAGCTTTGCCTGCGCCAGTCATGCCGCAGTTTTGAGTGGTGTCTCGATTTTGAACCTTTTTGAAACAATCGCTTATGATTGTTTTGCCGGGAAAATACCGAATCTGCGGCAAAGATTGACTTGTATCAAAGCTGTTTCCGCCCGCCCGCTTATAATGGCTATCAATTCAGATGCAGGCAGCATTTGATTGATAGATGTAATCCATCTGTTCAAGGTTTCCTCTTGATGTGTGGTGTGTTTTTGGTGTGGACGATAACTCCACACCTTTTTGTCGGGCGCGGTTTGCGCCGGGGCGGCTTTCAGGCTGCCTGAAAAACGTCTTTCGGCGCTGCTGCTTCGGAAGGCGTTTTTTTATGTTTGAGATTCCGGGGCCGTGCTCCTGCTGTTTCAAAAAGCTGGCGCAGCAGGGGTAGGGTGATGGGGCGTTTGAGGGTGATGGAGTAGTCGGCCAGATCGTTGAACATGGCGACGAGGGCTGTCCATGTCGCGGTGCCAGTGGTCGAGCAGGTAGTGGAAAAATCTGCGGGTCGATTTTCAGGCTGCGGGCGGCGGCTCATGTGGGTGAGGGCGGCGATTTTTCGCCGCTGCCCAGTGGTTTGACTTCGTAAACCAGGCAGTAGCCCATGCGTGCGCAAGTCTTCGCGCAGGGGCAGGGGCGGCGGGCGGGACGTCGGCGGCGAGCAGAAAAGCTGGCCGTGGCCGCTGTTGCGCATGTGGTTGAAAAATGTCGAACAGGGGCGGTTTGGGCGGCGGGGGTGAGGGTTTGGACGTTGTCCACCGCCAGCGCGTCGGCTTCGTCGTCGGGGCTGAGGTTGCCGTCGTCGCTGTAGCGGGCGGTGCTGCCGTCGGCGGCGGCTTGTCCGCTCCAGGCTTGGAGGATGTGGCTTTTGCCGCAGCCGGGCGGCCCCAGATGTAAACGAAGGGTTCTGTGCTTTCTGCCGCAGGGTGTGGATCAGTTCGGCATTGGCGCGGCTGAGGAATTTGTCGAATTCAGGGGTAGGCGGCGGGGATGCCGAAGTCCAGGGGAATTTGGTTCACGTTTGCTCTGCCTTTGCCGTTTGTTTTCAGGCTGCCTTTGGGTGGGGAGATGCGACTTGGGCAGCCTGAAAACGGTTCAGATAAGGACGATGTCGTATTGTTCCTGCGAATAGCTGCCTTCGACGGACAGGGATATCGGTTTGCCGATAAGAGTCGATCAACGCTGGCAAGCGACTGCGATTCTTCGTCTAAAAACAGGTCGATAACTTCGGAGGAGGCGATGATGCGGAATTCTTTCATGTCGAAGCGGCGGCTTTCGCGGACGATTTCGCGCTGGATTTCGTAACACACGGTCTGCGCGGTTTTTCAGGTAGTGCGCCCCTGGCAGACAGGGGCAGGCTTCGCACAATACGTGGTTGAGGTTTTCGCGGGTGCGCTTGCGGGTGAGTTCGACCAGGCCGAGGCTGGTGAAGCCGTTGAGGGTCACGCGGGTGCGGTCGAAACTGAGCGCTGGCTAGCTCTTGCAGCACGGCTTCGCGGTGCTCAGGGCTGATTCATGTCGATAAAGTCGATGATGATGATGCCGCCGAGATTGCGCAGACGCAGCTCGCGGGCGATGGCGTGGCAGAGCTTCAAGATTGGTTTTTTGAACACGGTTTCGTCAAAATTGCGCGCGCCGACGAAACCGCCGGTGTTGACGTCTACGGTGGTCATCGCTTCGGTGGCTTCGATAATCAGATAGCTGCCGAAATTGAGATTGACGCGCGGCTGCAGCGAGCGGTTGATCTCAGCTTCGACGCCGTATAGTTTCAAACAGCGGCCGCTCGCCGGTAAATAATTGCAGTTTGAGGTGGCGCCCTGGACGTATTGACGGCGAAATCGGCCATGCAGTCGTAATTGCTGCGCGAATCGACGCAGATGGCGCGAGGTGTTGTCGTTGAACATATCGCGCAGCACGCGCAGGCTGAGCGGCAGGTCGCGGTAGAGCAGGCTTTCAGGGCGGGCTGGTTTTCGCTTTGCTGCGGATGTCGCTCCAGACTTTGGTCAGATAGTCGATGTCAGCCTGCAGTTCGGCATCGCTGGCGGTTTCGGCGCTGGTGCGGATGATGTAGCCGTGGCAGGGAATCGGCCGGTAGCAGGCGGTCGAGCCGCTCGCGCAGACTGTTGCGTTCGTTCTCGTCGTCGATACGCTGGGAAACGCCGATGTGCTCGTCTTGCGGCAGATGCACCAAAAAGCGCCCCGCCAGCGAAATCTGCGTGGACAGGCGCGCGCCTTTGCTGTTGATGGGATCTTTGATGACCTGCACCAGAATAGTCTGCCCTTCAAACAGCATCTGTTCGATGCGTTGGTCGGCAGCCGGATTCTGGCGCTGTTCGAGCAAGTCCATAATGTGCAAAAAGGCCGCACGCTCCAGCCCGATGTCGATAAAAGCGCTCTGCATGCCCGGCAGCGCGGCGGACAACGCCAAATAAATATTGCCGACCAGACCGTAACCGCTGTTGCGCTCGATGTGCAGTTCGCAGATGTCGTTTTTCTTCCAAAAGCGCCACGCGCGTTTCCTGCGGCGTGATGTTTACCAGCACAGTTTCCGGCGGACGGACGATGTCTTTGGGCAGGGGGTATGGTTTCGAAGGACATGGTAAAATTCCAAAGATAAAATACTTTGCACACGCCGCAGGGTTTTATACGGCGTCTGCAAAATATTTTCAGGCTGCCTGAATAGCTAGGTTTTATGGCGAAAACTGCTTGCTGCCTCAGCAAAGGCAGGGGCACGATTATATCGCCAAGCAGCGGTTTGTTGGGATGGAATGCTCGGGAATCCAAAAGATAATGTGCAGAAGAAAAGGCCGGACTGTTTGTCAGTCCGGCCTTTATCAATCTAAATTACAGATTTCACGCCAAGAAAGTCGACTGATTTTGTAAGTGCCCAGTTCTGAAGGAAGGAATACTTCATCCAGGCGGACATTACCGCCGGAGTCTTTGGACAGCAGCCAAATTTTCCCGTCAACGGTTCTAAAGCAGTTGCGGTGAACCAATCGCGTTATATTGAGAACGTTTGGTTGTATTTTCGGTATTCTTATCGAAGAAACCGCGAACCACGGAACCTGTAGTAGTCTCAAACGGATAGGTATAACTGGTAACTTGTGTTTCTGGTGCAGGTCAAAATCGGGCTGCTACCGTTATTGAAAAGGTGTTACGATAAAGTATTTACCCTGATCCAAATAGGGGATTGTAAATAACTTTGCCTCATACTGGATGTTGGGCTTGCCTTTGTCATCCAGGCCAAGATTAATGGTTTCCAAACCATATACCAACCGTCGTAATTGGTCCAATTGACTTTGTCGTTGCTCAGCGTGCCTTTGGATCTATCGGTTACCCTGTGTTGCTGCAATCTGGTACGGCCGTTAATTTGTGCAGCAGTAGTGCCGCCACCGTTCGGGAAAGCGGCTGCCTGTCTGTCGCGCAAGCCGTAGATGCTTTGCGTGCCTGTGGCATAGGTAGTTGCTTCATCGGTATAGCCAACTTTTACGCAAACCGGTACCAAAGTTGAGCAGTACGTCACCACGACGTTTCTTTTCCGCACGTGGAAACTACGATTTTTGGTGGAAATCGGCTGGCCTGATTGCGTAGTGAAGATTTTCTGCGGTTGCTTTGCCGCCCAAGAAGAACGCTTGGGTATCGGTCAGGTCGAAGCGCCACACATTGCCTTTCAGGTCGCCAGCATAGCGCATAGTCGTAGATACGGTCACCGTCTAAAATCAACGGGGTAACATGGGCAATGCCGTTGGGATCGTTGGGTGTCGCTGCCTCCAGTGCTGATGAAGCGGAATGAGGGTCTGCCGCTTGTCTGGTCGATCGACATCACATAAATACCGGCAGCCCCCGCTTGCGGTGCAGCGTTGCCGCGGCATCGGTAGTCGAGCACCAGCCGTTACCGAATACGGCGCCCCAGTGCTGCCGTCGTGGAAACGGCCGAACACGGGCGCTGCCATAGGTATTACCCAAGTTTCTCCAAACGGATCGTTGGCGTCAAAAGACCATTCGCCAACAACATTTTTGTTCGGCTAAAAGGTTTCCGGATCGGTAACGTCCAAAGCGTACACAGATATTGCGCGCCGGCACCCAAGCCACTCATAATCCAAGCGTGCCATTTGCCGTTATAGAATACATCGCCGGTCCTGCCGCCGCATCGTTATGGAAGTTGTGGGGCGTAGCGTTCGTTAAAGAAATCCAAAGCAGGTTTGCTGGGGTTGTGCATGCGGGGACAGTACGGATCCGGGCATAGGACAAAAGACTTCCTTACCGGTGTTGTCGGTATTGTCAAACTGCTTTGGGTGCGGAGTAAGAGCCGCTGCAAAACCGTGCAGGAAACCATCATTGGAACCGGCATACACAACGTTCAGGCGGCGGGCGTTGGCTGTTGCGTAGTCTTGGTAAGACTGGCCGGTGCGTTCGGGCATGCTACGCAGCAGGGTTGCGGGCGTCTTTCCAGTCGCCTTTCTGGTAATTTTGGGTTTGCCGAGGTAGCCTACCCAAACCGGACTGGAATTGATGATATCGCCCAGTACGCTTTTGCGCGGGCGGAACTGACCTACTCCGACGCTTACTGCCTCTTGGGAGCGGTCGCCTCAGATAAGCCAAGCGTTGTTGGCCTATTGTGTCGTTTTCTACTCTTTCAAGCTGCTTTGTTGCTGAGAAGACAGGTCTCCCCAAGTCAGGCTAACTCCCAGTTCCATTGCTGGAAGTAAAGAATTTTCTATCATTTTGGCGGTAAATAATCTGTTTTCCCTGCGTTCGCATTTCACGCCGCCAGTAAGGCCTGGCAACAGCATCCCAGTTGACTTTCCGTCTACATGGTATTTCCCATCTGGAGTTTTAACAATATTTTGCGCAACTACACTACCGGTCCAATTAAGGGAGTTATAAAAGGTTAGGTAAACCTGAGATTCAGAGACGATTTTCGAATCAGGTGTATTGACTTCAGCACTACCGTCGGACAAGCTGGCTGGTGCTGCCCTAAAGCAGGTTACTTCGTGGTTATTGTGGGCACCGCCGGTCGCACCCATGAAGCCAAAGCGGAATTTGGCAGGTAGCGCCCCGTTATTGGTTACTACATCGTAATCAAGCAAAACCGGCTGATAAGTGCTACACCATTACGGCTATACCAAACATTGGCTTTGCCGTCGCTATGGTAATGCGGATGCGGTAGAGCATGGGTATTGCTTGGTCTCCTACTGCGTACGTTTTTGGTATCTAGTGGAAAGTTAAGGGTCTTTATGGGTAATGTATTTGTAGTTGCTTAAGTGGTTAGGATTGGTCTCAGGAAGAGTGGTTGAAAGGGTTTCCGTACGCCTGCTTCCCGTCCATTGGCGATCAATATCACATTTTCCGCTTTTACAGATGTCGCGGAATCTGTCTTGCCCAGCTTGACCGTTCCAAGATTGTTCCATGAATTTTTGGCATTGCTCGGCACGCTACCCCAGCGATTCTTACGCCAGTAATCTGCCAAGAAACCATCGATTGGAGAAAATAGTCGAAATTTAGGATACCTTTACCGCGAATACTGATTGTGTTTTTACGGAACTCGGGGCCAGTATTGGTATTATCACCAACACCATTTACAAAGTTGCCCATTCATCAATACCGATGTACCATAAGCGCCATCTACGCCGCTGAAAAATCGGGTTGACGTTGGAGCAGGAGTAACCGAGTGAACCACCACTGGCACCAAGTGTCGGTGGGCGGGCGGCATCGGAAAGAAAGAAGGTCATGCCGTCTGCACCGTTACCCCCACGTATAGGTGGTAAAGGTAATATCTACGCCCTCATTGGTTGCGAAATCAGAGTCGCGACACAATGCCGCCCACACGTTGTATCTGTGCAGGAGTCAGACGAAGAGCACCTTTGCCAGCAGCATCACTGCCCTGGCAACGCGAGCTTCCTCGCTTTGTACCGGCGAGCCGTCATTGGCTGTTAAACAGGCAGCATTGCGAATCTAGTCTTGAGGGGTTGCGGATATCTCGGCGCAAGTGTCAGCCCAGTGACCGCTGCCCGGAGTTGGCATCAGCCACTTTTGCGTGGTATTAGGGCTGGGTAAAGTCCTCAGAAATTACGATACCGTAAACTTGGGATACGCTGCCGACGGTCATTGCCGCCGCCAATACCGCCTGGCAGATGGGCTTGATTCGCAAGGAAGTTGCTCTGGGCTCGATCCGGTTTTCATTTTCATACTCCTGAAGTTTTGAATTTGCTTTCTCGGCATTATGGGTAAGCGAGTGCTTGGATTAAGGATAAAATCAAGCAAAAACCATACCAAATTTAAGAAATTATTAAGGTTTTGTAGTGTTTTGGTTTTGCGTGGATAATTCTACTACATTTGCTTACGGGCAAAAGGATTTTTTGTAAAATTTTATTTGTGAGAGTTTGTGAACGCTCCGGCTGTTTGAGGGATGTTTGCAAAATTGTCCGAATGCCGGTTATTTTTCGTATTGGTGCGGGTATTTTTGTTGTAATTTAATTTCATTTAACCCTGTAACGTCAGAATTTAATTTTTAGGAAACAGATATGCTGAATCTCGGCACACAGAAAGCCGCATGTGGGACGAACCCATCGACGATCGCTTTACGCCCTGCCACGGCAGGTCAAAGCGTTTTTGCGGGCAGCTGCAGATGCTGCCGGACTATCTGGCCGAACACGGCTGCAACGATGCCGTGCGCCAGGCGGTTACGCAAATACGCACTTATTTCAACCAGGCCGCGCCGCTGCACCACGACGATGAGGAGCAGGACTTTTTCCCTACGCTGCTGCGTTAGTGCGCCTGAGGCGCGTGAGCAGGTGGAGGAGCTGGAGCGCCAGCATTGTGCTGCACCGCAACTGGACGGCTTTGCAAAGACCAGCTGTTTGGCGGTGGTTGAAGGCAGCCGCAGCGGGCTTGATAATGCGGTGCTGAGCGGACTTTACCGGCGGTTACGACCGGCACGATCGCTACTGAAGAGCCGCTTTTGATCTCGGCAGCGAAGTGATACCGGAAGAGCAGCGCCGCGCCATCGGTAAGATTATGGCGGCACGGCGGCGCGGGTAGTTTGTTGTCGGCCGATGCCGCTTTATCGTTTTTCAGGCTGCCTGCGGATTTGACCGAGGCAGCCTGAAAATATTGGCGGCTTTGAAGCAAAGGCAGCCTGAAAGCGGGGAAAAACCGTTTTTCAGGCTGCTTTTTCAGATAAAAACGCCGCCCGAAAATCATCGGGCGGCGTTTGGTATGGCGCGAATTAGGGACGACGGCGCAGACGGTGCCGATGTCTGCTTGCGGGTTTCGGCGATGTCGGCGGCGGCGGTAAACAGCACGTCGGTGGAGGAATTGAGCGCGGTTTCGCAGTGAATCCTGAATCACGCTGATGATGTAGCCGACTACCACCACCCGCATGGCGGTGTCGTTGGAAATATTGAACAGGCTGCAGGCCAGCGGCACCAGCAGCAGCGAGCCGGCCAGCGCCGGAGCGCCGCAGGCGCTGACGGTGGCGATCAGGCTCAGCAGCAGCGCGGTGGGAAAATCGACGACGATGCCTTTGGTATGCGCTGCCGCCAGCGCGAGAGCACGGTAATGGTAATCGCCGCACCGGCCATATTGATAGTGGCGCCCAGCGGAATCGATACCGAATAGGTGTCTTCGTGCAGATTGAGTTTTTCGCCAGCGCCATATTGACCGGAATATTGGCGGCAGACGAGCGGGTAAAGAATGCGGGAATGCCGCTTTCGCGCAGGCACAGCAGCACCAGCGGGTAGGGGTTGCGGCGGATTTTCAGGAACACGATCAGCGGGTTCATCACCAGCGCTACAAACAGCATACAGCCCACCAACACCCGCAGCAGCTGGCCGTATTCTTCAATCATGTCGCCAAAGCCGGTGGTGGCGGCGGTTACCGATACCAGGCCGAAAATGCCGATGAGGGCAAGGTGGATAATCCAGCGCACGATGGCGGAAACGGCGTGGGAAAGGTCGTCATACACTGTACTGTGGCGTCGGAAGCGCGGCGCAGGGCAAAGCCAAGCAGCACCGCCCAGCAGCAGGATGCCGACGTAGTTGGCATCGGTCGCGCGTGGAAAGGATTGTCCACCAGCTTCAGCAGCAGCGACTGCAGCACTTCGGCGATGCCCTTGGGCGGGGCGATGTCGATAGGGCGCTGCTGTCAGCCAGCGTCAGCGCTGGGAAGACGAAAGCTCGCCGCCACCGCCACCAGCGCAGCGCCGAAAGTGCCGAGCAGGTAGAGAAAAAGAATCGGCCGCATATTGGTTTTTGGTGCCGCTGTTGTTTTCTGGCGATGGCGGCGGTTACCAGAATAAACACCAAAAACGGCGCCACGCCTTTGAGCGCGCCAACAAACAGGCTGCCGAAAAATGCCGGTAATGCCGATCAGCGTTTGTGCTTTTGTTCGGCGCCACCGCCTTGGTCGAGCAGATGGTGGGCAAACTGGCCGATGATGCCGCCGGCCACCAGGCCGATAAACTAATCTGCCAAATCAGGCCGAGGCGGGGTTTGCGTTGCGTTGCGGGGGCGGTTTCCTGGGCTTGTCCTACTGCCAGCGCGCATTGTATAGCGGATGCGACAGATACTCCATATCGCCAAGGCTACTACAATTTTCAGGCTGCCTGAAAGCCGCAGGCAGCTCAGGTGAAAACACCCTGCCGTTTTTCGGCAGGGGTATTTTCATGCGAAAAGGCAAAACGACGGGCTATCGCCAGCTGCGTCAGTTTCGGATAAAACGACTTTCCAGTCCAGCACGATGTCCAGCGCATGAGATAGTGGCGGGAATGAAGAAAATACAGGTACCCACCACCGCTACGATGGTGCGGGAAAATCTGTTTTGTCATTGCCTTCGCTGGCAAGGCGTAAACGGCCAGCGGCGGGATGATGACGGACAGAATAATCAGCAGGGTTTTGTTGTCGTTCATAGTCTTTCCTTTTGAGATGGGACGGGTGGGGTAAATCGGTTAAAAACGGGCGGATTATGCTTTTGAAATTGCTAACGATTGTCAAACTTTTCCGCCAGTTTTTGCCCGATATTGGCGGGTTTCGTGTCATTTTGCCGCCATGTGGCGCTGCCAGGTAGAAGGCAGCCTGAAAACGCCAAAGGGGTTTTCAGGCTGCTTTTTCCGGGTTGCTTATCCGGTGAAATGGGGGTTACTTTCACCACCGTGCGTATCCATTGGTTCACCGCAGCTTTTCTGTTGTTGGGCGATGCGCTGGCCTTTGGGGGCGAAGTGCGACTTGGGCACGCCGGCGGACGAGCTGCTGGATGGGCTGGCGTGCCTTTCACCGCCGGATACATCCACATGCTGGTCGGCACCGCCTGCTGCACTCGGGGCTTTGCAGATACTGCACGCAGTTTCGGCAGCCAGCGCCGGGCTGTTTGCTGTTTTTCAGCTGCGCGGCGCCTTCACCTGCAGGTAAACGCCGCCGGGCGAAAGAGATTGCCCATTCGGCGTTTTCAGCTTGCGCTTTGCTGTGAGTACACCTCGGCGGCGGGGCGGTGGCATAGCGACCATCAGCAGCCGCGAGCCGCCGATGAGCGTGAACTCGGTGTAATCGCTTCCGACCAGCCTTTGGTGGCTTTTCACGCCGTTTCTGGCGCATTTTGCCCCACATTCAGCTTTTTCCGCCCAGTCCGCCGATATTGGCCGGGCGAGAAACGACAATCCGGGGCTGGGAGTGCGGGATTAGGGCACCGCCAGCAGGTTTTTGTAGGCCGGTTTGGTCAAATCGTCGAGACTCTGCGCAGCGGCAGGCCTTTTTCCTGAAAACCATTTTTTGTCGTAATTCAGGGTAACGAAGCCGTAATTGACCGCCAGCGCGCATAAGGCAGCGACACGGTAACCGGGCGCGCCGGCAGGCTGTTTGTCAGCCAGAATGCCGGCATGGTGGGCTTTATAGAACGGTGCTGTTGTCCAGGCCGTACACCGCGTCGGCCAGCGGGCTGTTGCTGCGGGTCAGGATCAGGCGGTTGACCATTTCGTTACCCGCTGCCCATTTTGATCACCGTTACCTTGGCATCGTGGTTTTTCTCAAAGCTTGCCCAGCACTTCGGCGGGCGAGGCTGTAGGAGCCGGTAACGGCGATTGACTTCGGTATGCGCCGAAGCCGCGGCGGCAGCAAAGAGCGGCGGCAGCACAGCGTGCGGCGGACAAATTTCTGCATGGCGGTTTCCTAAAACGGCAAAGTGAAAGACGGGATGATACGGCAAAACGGTTTTGCTCGGCCGCAAAAGCGTTTGGGTTAAGCGTTAAGGGGGCGGCGGTGCGGATGTTTTAGCTTCGCAGAAACTCACTGCCGTTCGTTTTCAGGCTGCCTGAAAAACATTAGAATGCCGCCCTTGATATTTTTCCCGCAAAGGACAGCGCGATGCGCGAATCATTGCCTGCTGCGCTGGCCGCACTGGGCGGCTGCGCGGAAACCTACAGAACCAGGGCACCGAACCCGCCTGCGCCAGAAATACCACGGCACCGGCATCTACACCACGAGCGCCGCTTCACAAAACACCCACTACCACTCCAGCGCGTACCGGTGCAGCACGCCATTTTCGCCGGAGAAGTCGGCGAAGACGAAGAAGGCCGAAGAAACCGCCGATGTCTTTTCAAGAACACTATCCCGCTTGGCGGCGGGCTTTGGCGGGCGGCGGCTGGCGCGGCAGCAGTGAAGAAGCACCTGCCGCCGCCGCGGCTTGGCTGCCGCATCGGGGTTCGCTCACCGAAAAACTGCGCGGCTGCTGCGGCAGCCTGAAAGTGCGTATCGTGCGCAGGGCGGTCTTCAGGCAGCCTGAAATGCACGAAGCGAGTTTCTGCGAGCTAAAACCGACTACCGCGGGTTTTACCGGCTGCAAACGGCAAAAGCCGGCGGCGTTGCGGCTGCAGCGTCTGAGCGTCGTCTGGCTGCGATGAGGATGCTGTTTTGGCGACGGCGTGCCGTGGTGTTTGCCCAAAACTCCTGCTGCCCGAGTCCGGCGCCCGCGTGCCGCCGCCGGCCTGACCGAGCTGGGCGACGAACCCATCGGCCCGTGGCTGTTTGCCCGCCGCACCGTCGCCAGAGCCGCAATGGCGGCGCGCGACGAAGGTGGGCTTTGTGCCCGCCCACCGCGCTGCTGGACGGGCAGGCCCTGCTGCAGGTTAGCGAGCTGTTTTCTGCCCGCAGTTTGATTTTGCCGGCTGAATGCCTTTCGGGCTGCCCTGATCAGGGCGGGCGGTATTTTTCAGGCTGCCTTTGTCCAGGGCAGCCTGAAAAACGCCCGCCCGCCAACCGTTTTCCCTTTTATCCGTCTCTATATAGACGAAAGATTTCTGCCATGTCCGCCCCGCTTTCCATCGTTATCCTTGCCGCCGGCAAAGCACGCGCATGTATTCCGCGCTGCGCCCAAAGTGCTGCACCGCATCGGCGGCAAACCATGCTCGAGCGCGTGATCGACACCGCGCTGTCGCTCAAGCCGCAGCACATCAGCGTGGTAATCGGCCACTGCAAAGACGCACGCGGTGCGCGACACGGTGCGGCGCGACGTGGCATGGGTGGAGCAGACTGAAAGCAGCTGGGTACCGAGCATCGCGCTGAAAACCGCGCTGGCCGCAGCTACCCGCCGACGTACCCGCAGCGCTGGTGCTGTACGGCGACGTGCCGCTGATCGATGCCGCCACCCTGCAAACCCTGCTCGATGCCGCCGGCGACGAGCGTCGGCCTGCTCGCCGATGTGCTGGCCGATCCCACCGGCTACGGCCGCATCGTCCACCAAGACGGGCGCGTGGTTGGCGATCGTTAGCAGAGACGCCGATGCCGCGCAAAAGGCCATCACCGAGAAACCAATACCGGCATTCTGGTGCTGCCCAACCGCCATCTTTCAGGCTGGCTGGCGCAGCTCAGCAACAACGCCCGGGGCGAGTATTACCTGACCGACCACAATTGCGCTGGCAGTGCCCAGAGCGCGTCGCCGTGCCGCATCCGGTACAGGTGGCCGCGTCTTATCTGGCGGCGGGCGTAAACAACAAACAGCAGCTGGCGCGCTGGAGCGCATATCAGCGCAATCAGGCGGCGCTGCTCAAAAGCCGACCTGACCTGCGCGATCCTGAGCGCTTTTGATTTTGCACGCAGCAGCCTGAAACACGGGCAGGACGTGCATCGACGTAGCGTGCGTGGGATCGCCGAAGGCGACAACGAATTGGGCGACGGGTGCGCATCGGCGCCAACTGCGTGATCACGCCATAATCGGCCGCACGCAGCGTGATCGAGCCGTTTTCGCATCTGGAAAACTGCCGCATCGGCCGCGACGCCCGCATCGGCCCCTACGCTCGCCATCTGCGCCCGCAGGCCGACATCGGCGACGAAGCGCACATCGGCAATTTCGTCGAAGTGAAAAACAGCACGATTGGGCACGGCAGCAAGACAAACCACCTGACCTATATCGGCGACGCCGAAATCGCCCGCGGCAGCAATATCGGCGCCGGCACCATCGCCCGCAATTACGACGGTGTAAACAAAACACCGCACGGTAATCGAGCGACGAAGTACGCATCGGCTCCGGCACCATGCTGGTGGCGCCGGTAACGGTCGGCAGCCGCGCTGACCACCGGTGCCGGCACTACCACCCGCAACTGCCCTGAAAGACAACTCACCGTCGCCCGCACCCGCCAAACCGTTATCGAAGGCTGGGTGCGGCCGAGGCTCGAAAAAATAGTCCCGTCCCAGTTTTCAGGGTTGCCTGTGTCCTTTCAGGCGCCTGAAAAGCTGCATAGCAGCCTGAAAACAAACCCGTCCCGCATGAAAGGAAGACCATGATCACCCCGCAGCGAGGCGATAGCCCGCCTGATCGACAACAACGCAGCTGTTCCACGACGAAATGGCCGATCTGATGCGCCAGATTAGGCGAGCCAGGTGCTGCCCGAGCAGATTGCCGCGATATTGGTCGGCCCTGCGCATTAAAGTGGAAACCGCATCCGAAATCGCCGCCGCCGCCGGCGTGATGCGCGAGTTTTCCCGCCAAAGTGCCGGTGCGCGACGGCAGCGATCTGGTCGATATCGTCGGCACTGGCGCGACGGCAGCGCGCACCTTCAATATTTCTAGCACCGTGATGTTTGTTGCCGCGCCGCTGGCGCGCTCAGGTGAGCCAAACACGGCAGCCGCTCGGTGTCGTCGTCCAGCGGCGCCGCCGACGCGCTCGAGCGGCTGGGCGTGCCGATGACGCTCAGCCCCGAACAGGTGGCGCAAAGCATCGAGCGCTGCGGCATCGGTTTTGATGTTCGCCCGAGCCACCACAGCGCCATGCGCTACGTGGCGCCGGGTGCGCAAAGCGCTGGGCGTGCGGACGATGTTCAACCATTCTCGGCCCGCTGACCAACCCCGCCGGCGCCGCCAACCAGCTGTTGGGCGTGTTCCACATCGACTTGTGCGGCATCCTGTCGCGCGTGCTCAGCAGCTCGGATCGCAGCACGTTTTTGGTGGTGCACGGCAGCGACGGCCTGGACGAAATCACCGTGCGCGGCAGCACGCGCATCGCCGAGCTTTCATCAGGACAGCGTACGCGAGTACGACGTCCACCCCGAAGATCTTCGGTATGAGCGTTTATCCGATTTGGACGGGCTGACGGTGGAAAACGCCGCCCAGTCGCTCGCGCTGATGAACGCCGTGCTCGCTGGCGAAGCGAAGCGCGCCGCCCGCGACATCGTGCTGCTCAACGCCGCCGCCTGCCTGCATGCCGGCAACCGCGCCGCCAGCCTGAAAGACGGCGTACAGATGGCGCGCGAAGCCATCGATAGCGGCAAGGCTACGGCTAAACAGCAGGAATTTGTCGCCACCACCCATGCGCTGGCCGGCCAGCGGCAAAAGTGTTGCATCCGCCGCTAAACCTTTCGGTTTGAATCTTTCAGGCTGCCTGACGCCAAAATTGCGGCGCAGGCAGCCTGAAATTATCGAAAGGCAGGGCGGTTTGATTTTGGTCAAGCACGGTGTTGAATAACTTATAATCGGCCGTGCATCGATGATTTGCTCCAGGGCGAGCCCCAGACGAATGATGCGCCAGCCCGCGGGCCTTCGGGCGGATCGGGCATTTTTCCATCAAGACAAAGGAAGCAATCATGAAGAAAATCGCTTGGCGCTCAGCGCAGCCCCGCCTCGCTAAAATGGCTGTACGTAAAGGCATCCAAACCGGCGCAGCTTATGCACGCCCCACCGTTGAAGGCCAGAATGCCGGCGGTGTGTTTCGTCAACCCTGAAAAATACCGACAAAAAGACAACGTCCTTGTCGGCGCAAGCGTTCAGCCCTCCATTGCCGGCAGCACCGAGCTGCACACCCATATCAATGAAAATGGCGTGATGAAAATGCGCGAAAGTCAAAGACGGCGATCCCGCTGCCCGCCGGCAAAACGAAAGCTCGAACCGGGCGGCTACCACGTGATGCTGATGGATCTGAAACAGCCGCTGACCGTGGGCAAAACCTTCCCTGACTTTGAAATTCAAAATGACGGCAGCAGCAAACAAGTAACCGTGAAACGTGCGCAAAATGCAGGACACCGCATGAAGCACGATCACTGGCATGATCGCTGGCGGCACACGACCACCACGGCCATGACCACGGCGGTCACGATCAGCACTCGCATTAAGTCTCAAACTCCCAGCAGGCAGCCTGAAACCGCAGATTCCGGTTTCAGTCTGCTTCAGGCTGCCCGCATGCGCGCAAGGCAGCCTGAAAAACTGATGAAACGACAGCTTTTAGTCGATATCGTGCAAATCACCCGTCCATTCCTGCGGACCACCCTGCCAGCCAGAAGCATCGGTCTGCATTTTTCCGCTGGCCGCATCCACGCGGAAGCTGAACAGGCGCGGCGAAGTTTCGGGTCGCCGCCCGCAGTGTTCGTCGTGTTTTTCATGCACGGCGATTTCACGAGTAGCCCCTCGTCGTTTTCGCGCCCTTCGTTGCTGTAAAACGGTGTCAGGCATTCGGTTTCAAACTGGTGAGTTGTGCTTTACCGCGGCATGCATCCCTTTTTCCGCCGCCTGCTCGGCGCCCACCAGTTCGGCCAAAGCTGTGGCGGCGGCAAGAGAATACGGCTGGCACCGCCGTGATACGTTGTTCATTTTGATGTCCTTTTAGTTTGGGATAACTGTTTTCAGGCTGCTTTTTCAGGCTGCTTGCTGCGGGGCAGGCAGCCTGAAAGAGGATTTTAACCGTTTTTCACTTGCGCCGTAATCGCGGCGGCCGAACAGCGCGCTGCCGATGCGCACTATAGTCGCGCCGCAGGCGGCGGCGGTTTCCAAAATCGCCGCTCATGCCCATCGACAGTGTCGGCCTGCGGGGCGACGGTTTTGCAGTTCGCGCAAAAGATTGCGCATGGCGTCGAACTGGGCGCAGCTGGCGTGGTTGTCGGTGGCTCGGCCACCACATCAGGCCGCGCAGATTCGACGGGGGCAGCTGCGCCACTTCGCGCGCAGCGGCGGCATCTGCGGGGCAACGCCGTGTTTGGCCGCTTCGCCGCTGATGTTGATTTCGATGCAGATGCAACCGGGCGGCTGCGGCGGGCGCGATCGCCCAGGCGGCGGGCGGGTTTGGCGCTGTCGAGCGTGTGCAGCCAGTGCGCACCCTCGGCCACCGGCCGGCTTTTGTTGGGTTGGACGTGGCCGATAATGTGCAGGAGCGAAAACCGGCGCGAGTCGGCCAGCTCTTCGGCCTTGAGCGCGCCATTCGCGGATGTAGTTTTCGCCGAAATCGCTGACCGAGCGCGTAAAACGCGGATATCGGCGGCGGGAAAGGTTTTGCCAACCGCAATCAGCGCGTACCGAGCCGCGCGCTATCCTGCCTGCCTGCCGCCGCCGCGCCGATGCGCTGTTTTACTGCCGCCAGTCTGCGCCTGATCCATCGCACGCTCCCAAAACAAAAAGGCGATTATAGACGCCAGGCAGCCTGAAACGCTTTTTCAGAGCGCGCTTGATCATATTGGTCTGCCCCGCTGTGATAAAATCGCCGCCTTTTCCGAGTCCCCTTTTCGAAAGGGAAACGCATGAATTTCCGCACACTGCTACGCTGGCTGCCGCGCTGTGTGGCTGCACTCGCCTACGCCGAAACCCGCGCCGTGATCGAGCACCAATATGGGCAGCATCGAGGCTGTCGCTGGGACGAAACACAGCGCCGCAAACCGTGATCACTTCGTCCAATACGCCGAAAAAGGCTTTTGACAACCACACCGTTTTCCACCGCGTAATCGACGGCTTTATGATTCAGGGCGGCGGCCTGACTTCGATCTGCTGGAAAAACCCACCCAAAAAGCCATCGTAAACGAAGCCGACAACGGCCTGAAAAACACTGTCGGCACGCATCGCCATGGCACGCACTGCCGCGCCCAATTCCGCCACCAGCCAGTTCTTTATCAATCTGGCCGACAACGATTTTCTCAACTTCAAAAATAAAACCACCGCCGGCTAGGGGCTGATGCCGTATTCGGCAAAGTAACCGGCGGCATGGACGTGGTGCAGAAAAATCGCGAAGCAGCGCACCGCTACCAGCGCAGCTTCTCCGACGTGCCGCTCAAAGCCGGTTATCATCGAAAAAGTCCGCATCCTGAAAAAGGCGGCAAATAAAGTTTTCAGGCAGTCTGAAAGGCTTTGTCAGGCTGCTTTTTCCCTTTCCCAACCCGTTCCACCAGGATTCCAGCATGATCAAACTGCACACCAACTTCGGCACCATCGGCATCGAGCTCGACCACGAAAAAGCCCCTGATTACCGCCGCCAACTTCGAGCAATATGTGAAGACTGGCTTTTTACGACGGCCTGATTTTTCCACCGCGCGTTATCAAAGATTGATGATCCAGGGCGGCGGCATGGACGAAAACATGGGCGAAAAAGCCACCGCGATCCAATCCAAAACGAAGCGCAAAACGGCCTGAAAACGACAACACACCATCGCCATGGCGCGCACCCAAGCCCCGCACAGCGTCCGCCCAGTTTTTCATCAACACCGAAAAGACAACACCTTCTCGAACCACACCGAACCGAGCCTCGCACGGCTGGGGGCTACGCCAGTATCGGCAAAGTGGTCGAAGGCCGGGATGTAGTCGATCAGATTGAAAACGTCGCCACCAAACGCCACGGCTACCACGATGACGTGCCGGTAGAGCCGGTGGTGATTACCAAAGCCGAGATTGTCTAAACCGCTTTTTCAGGGCTGCCTTTGCTCCAAAAGCAGCCTGAAAACCCTGCCCGCCATTGCGATTACGGCGGGCAGGGGTTTTCAATGTTTGTTCAAAGCGGAGATTACGGCGAAAAACCGGCTTTAAAAATTGAGTGGCCGGAACGCCCTAAAAGCTGCGTCATTCCCGCGCAGGCGGGAATCTTGGTGGAAAATTCAGGCAACGGTTTTGTTTTTTCCGGCAACGCTGAACACTGAACAGATTCCCGCCTGCGCGGGAATGACGGTATTGCGGGTAAATGACGGCATTTGCGGGAATGACGTCTTTGGGAATGCGGCCAGGTTTTCAGGCTGCCTGCAGGCGCTGGCGGAACTGCTCAAACAGGCACACGGTGGCGGCCATCGCCACATTCAGCGATTCCGTGCCCGGCTGCATCGGAATCAGCACTGTTTCATCCGCCGAGCCGAGCCAGTTCGGCAGACAGCCCGCTGCCTTCGTTGCCAAACAGCCAGGCATGGCCTGCGCCGCGCAAGTCCAGGCTGTATAAAGACTGCAGCCGGCCGCCCAGCGTGGTCGCCAGCACCCGTACCGCGGTAGTCCGCCCGCTGCCATGCCGCCAAATCCGCCCGTTCGCAAATCTCCAGCAAATGTGCGCCCATGCCCGCGCGCAGCACTTTGGGCGCGTAGGCGTCGAGTCAGCCTTTTGCCCAGCACCACCGTCGCACACCGGCGGCGGCGGCGCTGCGCAGCACCGTACCGAGATTGCCCGGTCCTGCACCGCTTCCAGCACCACGCAGTCGCCCTGCCGCGGCAGCGTCGGTGCCGGCGGCACGGCCAGCAGCGACAATATCCCGCCGCCATCGTTCAGGCTGCCTGCCTGCGCCAGCAGCCGGCTGTCGGTCATACGCCGCGCAGCGTTCGGGCAGCCGCGCCAGCAGAGCCGCAGTTTCATCGTCGGCCAGTTTGTCGTCCGGCACCAGCACCCGCTGCGGCAGCAAACCCGGCATTCAGGCAGGCATCCAGCAAATGCGCCCCTTCCAGAACCGCCAAACCGCTGCGCCGCCGCTCTTTGGCCGACAACAGCAGTTTGGCAAACGCCTAATTCAGGAGTCAGGGGGCGATTGACGTGTCTATGGCGTTTGGGAAAGGGCGGAAAACGTTGCGGATTGTGAGCATCTTCGGTGGTGGGATTGGGGCCAGGCAGCCTGAAAAATGAAAAACAACAATACGTCCAGCTATCTTTACATTTGCTATTTTATCGATATTAAAATGATTCCTATGTTGGAGGAAAGACCAACAACTGCTGTCCAATATCAAACGGGACAGCCTCCTTTTCAGCAATCTATATTTAAACTAAGAGGATAATTCTCATGAAACCGACTTTAGCACAAAGTATTCTGGCAGCAGCTTCGTGCTGTTGTCTCGCAGCCCGTGGTGGCGGCGGAGGCGGCAGCAGCAAAACCTTCGACTGATTCCATCTGAATGTAAAACCGAAATCAGCCTGAAAAACCCCAACAGCCTGAAAAATCCCAGCTGCCTGAAAATCCCAAGCAGCTCAAGAAAATCCCAAACAGCCTGAAAACCCCAAAGCAGCCTGAAAACCCCAAGCAGCCTGAAAAACCAAGGCCTGAAAAACCCCAAGCAGCCTGAAACCCAGGCAGCCTGAAACCCCAAACAGCCTCGAAAACCCCAAACAGCCTGAAAAGCCCTAAACAGCCTGAGCCCCAAGCAGCCTAGAAATCCTGCAAGACTAGAAAATCCCAAGCAGCCTGAAACCCCCAAAACAGTCTGAAAACCCCTAACAGCCTGAAACCCCAGACAGCCTGGAAACCCTCAAACAGCCTGAAAACCCCAAACAGCCTGAAAAATCCTAAGCAGCCTGAAACCAAACCTACAGACTCTGCGGCATTCTCCAATGTCTTAAAACAAGGTTTTGTTCCGCAAGGCGGCAATGGTGAGACTGGATGCCCACTTTTAAAATGGCTCAAAAAGCATTTAGCGGTTCCATTATCAGCATCGACAATAAAACTGGTTCGGTAAGTAACGGCCGCACCAATGCCAGCGATACCCAGCGATTCGACAGTCTACCATTAACGGCACGACCTGCATTGCTGATGGCTCGACTTTCTGAGCGTGAAAAGAAATCACCCTTCGACCGTTCAATGAAAGACGATTTTCCCGATGGCGGTTTTGCGTGGAAAATCCCGGATTTGTCGGCAGCAAGGGCGGAGGAGTGGCGCGATCCCAGCGATAAGTTTGCAGAACTGCGCTATGGCGTATGCCAACGATACTAACAATGTGCTTTACTTGTTTGTACAGCGGTAATCCGTCATCATCGGTACCCAAAGAAGACAAAGGTTTATACTCTGCAGAGGCAGTGCCGTAATGGGTAGAGAGGGCAAATATGATGCCTTGCGCGGCTTCTGACCGCCGAAGTCAACTTTGCAAGTAAAAAGTAGCCATCACCCTGAATCTGCCGACCAACGACAATCGGAAAGTTCTTAAAATTTGGCGGACGCATCATCAGCGGCAATACATTTGCCGGTACTGAAAACGGTAAGTCGAAACCCGTGGCGGCTTCTTCAATCATGCCGCCCGGGATAAGGGTGGTACTTTCAAGCTGATTGATGGAGAGAAAAAGGCTACAACGGTGCTTGCGGGGCAACCATGCAATAAGCCCGAATCTTTTCCGTAATTCTGCATTTCGCCTTTATATGGTGAAAACCGATAGCCCATTCAAAGGCAGCCTGGAAACAGGCTGCCTTTTGTACTGGCCTCATTTCCGGAAGATTTTTACTCAGCGGAATGATTGAAAAACTACGGCTGCTTAAACAGATACAAGTAAAAATCCAAAGTTACTCGGCAATATACTGTGCTTAAAAATCAAAAAGAACTGCAATCAAATCAATAAAAACTTTACGTTTGATAAAAATTTTTGGGGCTGTGACGGGGCCCCAAATCTACGACCACCGGCGCAGCACTTTGTCGGCAGCGCGGTACACGGTAAAGACGGCGCGTACAAGGTTTGACGGAAAGAGTGCGTGCCGTTGCCAACTTCGATACCAAAAACATCGACGTTACCATTGATCTGGACTCAAAAGCCGGCTGCGCCACAGACAAGCTGGAATTTGGCGGCCAAATCAAAGGCAACACATTTGCTCGGCGAGAAAAACGAGCATCGAAAAGTCCGCGGCGGCTTCTTCGGCTACTACGATTTTGGCCATGCGTGACCAAGGTAAAAGCGGGTGACAAAAAGGCTACAACGGCGCATCTCAGTACAACCGAGCAGATAAAGCAGCTCTGAAAACCAAGCGCCCCGCAGTTTGCGGGCGCTTTTATGTATCGATGCTTTTCAGGCTGCCTGTCTTTTTCCGGGCTAAAACTCCATTCGGCACCGACAAACAGTTGTCTTTCTGCGCTGTTCGGCATAGGCATATTGCCGCGGGTGCGGCTGTATTCGTAGTTCAGCGTCGGGCGGATGCCGGCGTATTCCAGTTTGTCGTGGCTCAATTCGATGGCAAAACTGCTTTGCGGTCTGCGCTGCGCTTCGGTGCGTGTCAGCTGATGCTCGCGGGTAACGGCGCTGCGCGACAGATGCGGTAATCCTGCTGCGCAGCCCGCCCAAAGCCGAGCCACCGCTGCAACCAGCCGATGCCGATGCCGTGGCGGTGGTAGGCGGATTGTTTTGCCGGCTGCGGATGGTTTTCTGCGCAGGTACAAAAACGGCTGTACTGATAACTCGCCAAACAGCGTGGTATGGGCGCTGAAAACGGTGCGCCAGCGAAAGATAAAAAGCTGCTGTGGCTGCTGTTGTTGCGGTAGGCGCGGTCGGGTTCTGCGGTAGTAGTTGCGGTAATGCCTCGAAAGATGTGTAAAGCTGGCTTGCCGGCGAAAAACGCAGGCCGTGCGATGCCTGAAGGCCGATGCCGTGCGCCAGCATATAAAGGCGCATGCGGCGGGTTGCTTTTCCGCTTTGCCGTCAAATCGCCGCTGCCGAAAGCTGTGCCTGGTAAAAACGGCAGTAGGCTGAAAGTCTGCTTTACCATCGCGCCACCGCCAGCCGAGATAGGCGCGGCCGAATGCGTCGCCGTCATATGCCGATTTGCGGTCAGAAAAATAACTGGTGCCGCTGAAATTGGCGCGAAACCGCAGATAGTGATGTGTCGTGCAGGGGCGTGAGTTTTTCCACGCCCAGCCTCGTAATTGAGACCGTTGGCGGCAAGCGGCTCGCTCCATCGCCGCACAGGCGCACACCACGCAGTCGATACAGGTAACGAGGCGGGGCATTGTTTACATTGCTGTTTCTAACCGGGCTGATGCCGCCTGACCAGCGCCAGCCGGTTTGGCGCGCAATGGCTCGCCGGTAGCGGCTGACATTGGCTGCTACTGGCGCCGCAGTTCGTATCTTTGTGTTTGGGCGAAATGTTCGGCCGCTTCGCCCAAGCAGTTGTCGCGAAATCTCGGCGGCCGCCAAATCCAACAGCACGCGCGGATCGGCCGGATCCTGATGGTGAAGCCGCCGGTAGCGCTCCCACCGCATCGGCAGATTTTTCCTGTAAAGCCAGCAGTAACGCTTCCGCCCCTGCCAAGCAGATAAGGATCATGCTCGGGCAGTTTGCGGTACAGCGCGGCAAGCGATGAGACCAATTCGGCATTGCCGCCGCTGATTACCTGCTGCCATGCGTCTTCCAAAATTTTCGGGTGGGCGATTAGAAAATCATCGCCGATGATTTGCGGCTGTCCGCCCTGTTCGTTTTTCAGGCTGCTTGCGTGCCCGCATCATTGCCGAGCCAGCGTGTCCAGCCATTGGCGCTGCTACCTGCAGTGCGGTATCGTCTTGCTTTTTCGTCGCCGCTGCCGCCAACTCACTGCAAAAATTAACAATAGCGCCACAGCATACCTAGCAGCAGCTTCTAATAACATCAATCTACCTAAATTTAAAAGCAGGAAATTTCTTGCTAAACCGTAACTAACCTGACATAATTTAACATTATTACCGATAATCCGTATCAGTACTAGGTTTATTTACGAAACATAAAGCGAGAACAAATTATGGAAGCTGAAAACAGTAATTCTATCATCCGCAGCATTGGGCGTTTTGAGAGCGCCCATGCGCCGGCGGCATGTCTGAGCCACAAGTACCAGTGGCAGTTCCCCACGGCGCAGCCACTGAATTTGGCGCTGACTACAGATAATGACAAAGTAGTTACTATCCATACTAATTCTTCGTCATCAGGAAAATTGCAGGAAGGAACATTCAAAGCAAAAATCAGTTTGGTTCCTATGATGCAACTGAATTTGTCTATCAAACACTGTCTGGCAAATATTACGCTATTGGCTCTTATACTGATCCAATTACACCTGATTATTCCAATCCATCCTTTGAATTAAAACCAAAACATTCTGGCCAACCTTTATCCGAGGGTGGGAAACTGTTTTGTCTGCTGCGCAATGCAGGGGCAACTTCTTATGCTCCAGCTACTAAACAGATTATCTGAAATTTGGTGCGTGGGTGGGTGCCAACGGTGAAGTTGATCTGTTTGTTGGCGGCAGGCCGGCGAGACTCTGTTTGGCAGCAGCAGCGTGGCTCGCCACACGGAAAAATTACCTGCGAAGTATGGGCGGTACGCGTACGCAACGGCGAATCTCGTTACTCGAAGCTACCGTCCGAAAAAACGGCAATCAACCTACTACTTATTCGCTGCTGACTGCCAACTTCAATACCAACAAACTCGGCGGAACCATTGTTGGTAACAAGGATTACGGCGCGGATGTAGTAATGAAAGACGTCATATATCGACGGCATCAATTTTTCCGGCAGCGCAGAGTCTGCTGGTAAAGCAGGAAGGTGGAAGGAAATTTCTTTGAAATTTTGGCGGCACCATGAACAAGACGTCAGCATCGGCGGCAGTTACACTTGATGGCAACAAATCGCTGGATACCGTCTTTGGCGGCGTGAAAAGCATCGACCGCGATTCGACTTCGGACGACGTAAGCCCGCTTCCTAACATCAATTTCCGTTTCTGCGGGCTGTATGCCCGGCAATCCAACTCCCCATCACCATAAAGAGAAATTCCATGTCTCTTCCCCTTTAAGCCTGTACCGATGGCAGCCTTAATCAGCCAGCTTTGCCGCCGTTGCGGCAGACAGCAAACCTGCGGAAACCCAGCAACAAGAGCTGCAGGAAGTGAAAGTTATCGGCGGACGCAAAACGCAGAAACTCGGCGAAGAGGAAAATCCCGCCGCCAAACCTTAGACAAACAGATGGTTTCCGACGAAGGCGATTTGGTGCGCTACGATCCCGCGTTACGTGGTCGAGGGCGGCCGCTCCGGTTCAACAGCTGCCATCCGCGGTGTAGATAAAGACCGTAGCAATCAACGTTGACGGTTTGGCGCAGGCCGAGCCGCTCTTCCGAAGCTTTCCAGGTGTATTCGGCGCATACGGCAGTTTAATGCCAACCGCAATACGTCCGAGCCGGAAAACTTTTCCGAGACGTTACCATTACCAAAGGCGCGGATTCGCTTAAATCCGGCAGCGGCGCGATTAGGTGGTTCAGTCAACTACAAAACCAAATCCGCATCCGATTATGTTTCCGAAGAAAAACCCTATTATCTGAGCGTGCAAAAGGCGGCGTATCAGCCGCAGCAGCCAGAAATTTCTACCAGCATTACCGATGCCGGAACGTGGAAAGGTTTTCGATGCGTTGGTGGTTTTTACCTGCACCCGCCGTACCGGCAAAGAAACCAAAGCCAACAGCGACGGCAAAGATGTTGCTATATAAAGACGACAAACAGGCTTGGAGCCCCAATGCGGGGCGTACCAACTATGGCGGTATTGGCGTTGCCCGCAGCCAGCCCGATCCGCAAGACTGGGTCAATACCAGCACCCTGTTTAAATTCGGCTACCACATCACACCCAATAATTACTTGGGGGTATGATCTACGAGATTCGCGTACCGACCGCAAAACTATTGAGCTGTCGAATATGTGGACGGCAGATTGGCAAGGTAAAGCATTGGGAGATATCCGCCATCGGCAGGATGTCAGCCATCGCAAGCGCAACGGTATCGAATACCACAACTGGCGTAAAAAGGCCCGTGGGGACTCGCTCAGACTTTCGCGTTACGACAGCCAAAACCATCGACGCATGAATACATGGACATGGATTTGCCTGCGCGCGTATACAGCAGGGGGCATTAACAGCGACGTGTACCATATGTTCCGTAATATCCGCCAAAAACCGAGCAGTGGAGCGCCGAAGCGGAAAAACAACTGGACTGGCACGCAGTTGGCTTTGGGCAATGCGTACATGGTGCCGGCGGAGCTTCCAATTCCAGCGGCAACGGCGACCACAGCTATTTTGTCCGTTTGTACGATCCCCATCATCAAACTTCCAACAGCCAAAAACTGACCATGCTGGTGGAAAGCTCGTCAACAACCGCTTTGCCCTACTGGAACAACTCCTTCCAAACTGGCGGTACCGCGGCCAGTCACCGCATCAATGCCGGCATCCGCTACGACAGCAGCAGCAGTAAGGCCGAAGACAACCCCAACTACACCAATGCCATCCGCACCCAACTTCCCCTGCTGGGCAGCAAGCGCAGCCACAGCGGATTCAGCTACGGTTTGGGTTTCGACTGGCGCTACCCAAAAACTTCCAGCCTGCTGGCCAAATACAGTACCGCGCTTTCGCGCGCCTACTTCCGACGAAACCTGGCTTCTGTTCCCGCATCCCGACTTTTACCTGAAAGCCAACCCCCGATTGAAAGCCGAAAAGGCCAAAAACATCGAATTGGGCTTGGCCGGCAGCGGCAAAGCCGGCCAGTTCAGGCTCTCCGGTTTCCGCACCCAGTACCGCGACTTTATCGAGCTGACCTATATGGGCGTGTCGTCCGACAATCCCAACAGCCCCAACTACGCGCCGATTTCCGACGGCACCGCTGCTGGTAAAGCTCGCCCGTATGGCAGAACCAAAACCGTTCGCGCGCATGGGTAAAAAGGCGTTGAGTTTAACGGCACTTGGAGATTAGATCAGCGTTGGTCTGCCGCAAGGTTCTCACACCGGCCTTAACCTAAGCTATATCAAAGGCAAGGCTACGCAGAACAACGGCAAGGAAACCCCGATAAACGCACTGGCGCCGTGGACCGCGGTTTATAGCCTGGGTTACGATGCACCTTCCAAACGCTGGGGGCATCAACAGTTACCTGACCCGCACCGCCGCCAAAAAGCCCGCCGATACCGTACACGGCAACGACGACTTGAACAATCAGCTGGTCGCTTTGCCAAAGCACAGCAAGGCATATACCCTGTTTGACCTGACCGGCTATGTGAATTTCGGCAAAGCATTTCACCGTCCGTGCCGGCGTGTACAACATCACCAATAAAAATACTACACTTGGGATTCTCTGCGCAGCATCCGCGAATTTGGTACGGTTAACCGTGTGGACAACAAAACCATGCCGGTATCACCTGCTTCGCCTGCTCGGGCAGAAACACAATCTGACTTTGGAAGCACGTTTCGGAGTTCTATTCAACCGCCAATCTCGATTGGCGGTTTTCTTCTACCATCCTAAATAGGCAGCCTGAAAGCCCATTCAAGCCTTTCAGGCTGCTCGGCGTATTGCCGCTTGCTGTGGTGTCGGTAGCAGAATGGCGGTGCGTCAGCAGCAACGAAAACCCGATAAACCGGTTTTCAGGCTGCTTTTGCTGGTTTTAGATATCGGGCAGGTGTGGCGGTATCAGCCGAAGAAGCCCATTTTTACTTGGATTAGTTTTTCGATTTCGGCGAGGGCGCGGCGGCGGGTAACGAAGATGACCAGGTGGTCGCCGTCGGCGAATTCGAGGTCGTGGTGGCGGCCCATCAGCTCTTCTTCGCCGCACACCACGGCGGCGAGGTGGCAACCTGAAGGCCATTTGACCTGTTCGACGCGGCGGCCGACGAGGGGCGGAGGTTTTTGTCGCCGTGCATCACGACTTCGATGACTTCGGCGTTGCCGCGGCGCAGCGGATGGACGGCGCGGCAACGTCGCCGCGGCGGATGTGGGGCGAGCACGCTGCCGATGGTGATCATGCGGCGAGACGACGATGTCGATTGGTTGCCGGTGAGCGGATCGGCGTAGCGCGAGCGGGTCGATGATGTTGATCACGCGGCGGGCGCCGGGTTTTTGCCGGCAGGCCTGCCAGTGATGTTGTTTTTCGTCGTCGTTGGTTGCGGCGCAGAAAACGTCGATTTCGTCGATAGTATTCGCGGGCAGCGCTTCGTCAGGTGGCCGAGCCGTGCAGCACCAGGGTGTTGTCCAGGTGTTCGGCCAGCTATTCGGCGCGGGCGCCGCCTTGTCTCGACGATTTTGATGTCGAAGCGGTTTTCAGCGCCGTTTGCCAGCCGGTAGCCGACGCCGCCGCCGCCGGCAATCAGATGCAGCGGTTGCCTCGCTCGCGTTGGAACAGCACGTTCATAATGGTGGCGATCTCGGCGGCTGTGGCCGACGAAGCAGACTTCGTCGCCTTCTGAATCAGTGTCGGGCTGCGGCACACTCAGGCGGCTGCCGCGAAACGGCGCAAATCTGGCGGTTGGTGCTTTTTCAGGCAGCATGTCGCCGATTTCGATGATGCTGCGGCCGTTGAGCGGGTCGCCGTTGCGGGTCTGCACCACCATCAGGCGGGCGAGGTCGCCGGCGAAAACGCAGCACCTGCAGTGCCCGCACATAATCGAGCAGGCCAGCGGGATGGCGGGTATATTTTGCTCAGCTGTTCGGGTGGATGGAATCGGTTAGCGAAGGCATCGAGCGCGGGGATGTGTCGTCGGTGGCGCCGTAGTCGAGATAGTCCGACGAGCGCACGCGGGCGATGCGGTTAGGAATGTTGAAAAATCGGCGGCCATTTTGCGGCACAGATTGGTTTCATCGCTGCGTGGTAGCGCCAGCAGCATATCGGTGTCGGCGGCGCCCTACCTTTGTTCGAGCAGCACTGCGAGGCGCTGTTGCCGACCACGGTCTGCACATCGACCAGGCTGCCGATATTGCGCAGGGCGTTTTCGTCGGTGTCGATGATGCTGACGTCGTTGTTGGGCATATTCGCCATCCTGCGCGATGGCGGAACCGATCAGCGCTGCCGCTAAATCAGTATTTTCACGGTAATCGGATACGGTGTTTCAGGCTGCCTGAAAGCGTAAAGCGGAAAAGGCAGCCTGAAAAGTTTTCAGGCTGCCTACGGGGTGTTGACATCCGGCTTTTTGGGGCGGATTTTTCGTCAGAAAAATGGCAGATGCCGCTTTTATGGCGGAAAAGCCGCTAAAACGTGATTGTCAACACACCCAGCCTATGGCGCGGATCAATCCTGCACCATCTGCGCCGAATGCACGGCGGCGGTTTGCAGGGAAGGTTTCAAAAGCTGACCTGCGCTTTCGTCGGATGCGCTGTCGGACACCGCGCGGATAATCACAAAAGGGCTTTTTGCAGCCGCGTGCAGGTTTGGGCGATGGCGGCGGCTCATCTCCACCGCCGCGACGTCGGCAAAACGGCTGCGGATGCGGCCAGCTCGCTTTCGCTGTGGACAAAAGCTGTCGCCGCTGACCACCAGCCCCGCGGCGCACCGAGGGCAGTCTGAAAAGCGGCGGCGGCCTTTTCGGCGGCGGCCCATCAGGGTTTTCGTCGCTGTCAAAACGCGGCGGCATGCCGGGCAGCTGGCCGTATTGGTAGCCGAAGGCGGTAACGTCGGCATCGTGGTGGGCGCCTGGCTGCCGATAAGCACATCGCCGATTTTCAGGCCGTCAGCCACGCCGCCTTGGCGCTGCCGGTGTTGATTACGCCGTCGGGATTAAAGCGCCTCGATCAGCAGCGTGGTGGCGATGGCGGCGTTTACCTGCCGATGCCAGCGGCTGGCAACACATCTGCCGGCCGGCGAAAGTGCCGCTGTAGAATCACGATGTCGCTGCCGAAACGGTGCGGGTCTGCAGGCTGCTCGAGGCAGGTTTTTCAGGCTGTCGATTTCAGCTTCACGCACCGATCACGGCAACGGTGTCGATGCGCTCATCGTAGGCAATCTCCGTCCATTCGCCGCGGTTTGTCGAGCAGGCAGCGGGCGATTTTCTCGCGCGCCTTCCAGGCTGCAGGCTGGCCGCCCAGCCGCATTGGACGATATTACACGCAGGCCGGCACTTCGCTGGCGGTGGTTACGTCGTGCAGGGTTTTCTGATCAGATCGAGCGCGCATCTTGGTATTCGGGCAGGTTGAGCAGGGTGATGTAAAAGCCGGTTTGGCAGCCCATCGGGCTGTATATCGACAATCTTATCGGAATGGTTGCGCGAGAGCTCGGCCATCAGGTGCTCGAGCGAGTGCAGCGAGGGCATGTCATGTGGTCTTGGTTGGGCTGGCACACGCGCAGGTCGTATTTGTAGATGATGTCGCCGTGGTCGCCGTCGGTAATGCAGGCGAGGCGCACAGTAGGGGGCTTTGACTTTGGTGTGGTCGAGATTGAAGCTCGACATTCATTCTTTTTCGGCGGTAACGGTGTTCACGATGCGTCCCTTCAGGGGTGGGAATGGAAAAGTGCGGATTATAGCGCAATCGCCACCGCCATCGGCTTTCAGGCTGCCCGCTAAACGGCACCGCCGTTTGTTTGCGTGCGACGATTTTGCTGGGCGGAATAACGGTGCGTAGCGAAAAGGCGAGCCTGAAAACGCGGTAGGACTGGTTTTCAGGCTGCTGTGGGTTTTCAGGCTGCCTTTTGGGGCTCGGTTGTAGGGTGCACACCGTGCACCATTGCAGCGGTTGACTGACGGCTGATGCGGGGGCGCACCCTCAAATGTGAAATGGCGCGGCGGTTTTGCTTTGGCAGCATAAGGGTGCGCGGCATGGAAAAGGCAGCCTGAAAACAGATTGCTTGGTTTTCAGGCTGCTTTCGGGTTTCAGGCCGCTTTTCCGTGTGGCGATAGGGTGTGGTGGATTGCCGTCCGAGCACATAAAAGTTTTCAGGCTGCCTGCAGGGATGCAGGCAGCCTGAAAACGGTTTGGGCGTTTAGGCCAGTTTGCCGTGGCATCTGCTTGTATTTGCAGCCCGCCGCCGCAGGGGCAGGGATCGTTGCGATGCACCAGCACGCCTCGTGCGCCAGCGCTCTCGGGGGTGTAGGCGCCGTTGTCTTCCTGCGTGGGGCTGAAGGCGTCGCGCACCGTATTCGTCGCGGGTTTCGCCGAATACCTGCTGCAGGCCGGGTGCTTCGGCGTGGACGGCCTGCACATGTTCAGAGTGTGGCTTTCCACTTCGGCTTCGACGTCTTCCCTGCGGGCGCACCCGCAGGAAATCGAATCATCGCCACACTGTGCTTGATGCCCGCCCACAGGTTTTGGAACATGGCGAAGGCTTCACGCGCGTATTCCTGCTTGGGGTTTTTCTGCGCGTAGCTGCGTAGGTGGATGCCCTGGCGCAAATAGTCCATCGCCGCCAGATGCTCGCGCCATTGGGTACTCGATGGTATCGAGCACGATGCGGCGCTCAAACTGGCGGAAGTTTTCTTCGCCGACCATCTCGACTTTTTCGCGGTAGCGGTCTTTTTCCACCTGGCGGATCAGGGCGCCGCTTGATTTCTTCGTTTTCCAGCGTGTTGTCTGCCTTGAGCCAGCCCTGGATGTCGGCATGGACGTGGAATTCGCCGGCCAGCACGGCTTCGAGGGGTGGAAATTTCCATTGCTCTTCCACGCTGTCGGCGGGCATATGGCGATCGACCAGACCGCCGATCACGTCGGCGCGCACGTCGCGGGTGTATTCGCCGATATCGGCTTCGGTCAGGATGTGGTTGCGCTGGTGATAGATGACTTTGCGCTGGTCGTTGGCAACGTCGTCGTATTCCAGAACCTGCTTGCGCATATCGAAGTTGCGGCCTTCACTTTGCGCTGGGCGCCTTCGATCTGGCGGGTGAGAATGCCGGCTTCGATGGCGACGCCGCGCTCGGGGGCGAGACGGTCCGAGAATCGCGGCGGCACGATCAAGCGCAAACAGGCGCAGCAGCGGGTCTTCTAAACGACAGGTAAAAACGGCTGGAGCCGGGGTCGCCCTGACGGCCGGAGCGGCCGCGCAGCTGGTTGTCGATGCGGCGGCTTTCGTGGCGCTCGGTGCCGATGATGCAGGCCGCCGGCTTCGAGCACGCGGCGGTTGTCTTCTTCCCAGCTGTTTTCCAGCGCGCGGATTTGCGCTTCTTTTTCGTCGTCCGACAGGTTTTCGTCGTTGCGGATGGCATCGCTTTGGTGCTGGACGTTGCCGCCGAGACACGATGTCGGTACCGCGGCCGGGCCATATTGGTGGCGACGGTAATCATGCCGGGTTTGCCCGCCTGTGCCATAATCAGCGCTTCGCGCTGGTGTTCTTTGGCGTTGAGCACGTTGTGCGGCAGGCGGCCTGATCAAGCAGGGCGCGACACCAGCTCGGAGTTTTCGATGGTGGTGGTGCCGACCAGTACCGGCTGGCCTTTTTCGTGCAGGCCTGGATGTCTTTGATCACCGCTTCGTATTTTTCTTCGGCGGTGCGGAAAGATTTGGTCGTTGTAGTCTTTGCGCTTGATCAGCGGGCTGTTGGTGGGGATGATCACGGTTTCAGATCGTAGATGTTCTGGAATTCGTAGGCTTCGGTATCCGCGGTGCCGGTCATGCCCGAGAGCTTGGTGTAAAGACGGAAAGTAGTTTTGGAAGGTGATGGATGCCAGCGTTTGGTTTTCGCGCTTGATTTTCAACGCCTTCTTTGGCTTCCACCGCCTGGTGCAGACCGTCCGATCAGCGGTCCGTCCATCAGAGCGGCCGGTGTGTCGTCCACAATCACGATTTCGCCGTCTCTTGACCACATAGTGCTGGTCGAGATGGAACAGGTGTCAGCGCAAGGCGGCTACCATCAGGTGGTGCATCAGCATGATGTTGGCGGTGGAATACAGCGAATCGCCTTCTTTGAGCAGACCCGATGCGGATCAGGATGTCTTCGGCATGCTCGTGCCTGGCTTCGCTCAGGATCACCTGATGGGCTTTTTCATCGACTCCAGGAAAATCGCCGTCGCTGTCTTCTTTCTCTGGCGCGACAGCAGCGGCGGCACCTGGTTCATCACTTGGTAGAGCTGGACGTTGTCGTCGGCCTGACCGGAAATAATCAGCGCGTGCGCGCTTCGTCGATCAGAATCGAGTCTCACTTCAGTCCACCACGGCGAAATTCAGCTCGCGCTGCACTTTGTCGCATGGTCGGTCACCATGTTGTCGCGCAGGTAGTCGAAGCCGAATTCGTTGTTGGTGCCGTAGGTGATGTCGGCGTTATAGGCGGTTTGGCGTAGAACGGCTCTTGGTTGCTGAGAAATCACGCCCACGCTCAGAGCCGAGAAAGCCGTAGAGCGGCCCATAATGCCGGCGTCGCGCTCGGCTAGTAGTCGTTCACGGTAACCACGTGCACGCCTTTGCCGGAGAGCGCGTTCAGATAAACCGGCAGCGTAGCTACCAGCGTTTTGCCTTCGCCCGGTGCGCATTTCGGCGATTTTGCCGTAGTGCAGCACCATGCCGCCGATCAGCTGCACGTCGAAATGGCGCATGCCCAGCACGCGGCGCGATGCTTCGCGGCAGACGGCAAAGGCTTCGGGCAGGATGTCGTCCAGCGTGGCGCCCTGCGCCAGCCGCTCTTTGAATTCGGCGGTTTCGCCTGCAGCGCTTCATCATCGAGCGCCTGCATGGATTCTTCCAGCGTTGATTTTGGAAACGGTTTTACGGTGTTGCTTGAGCAGCCGGTCGTTGCGGCTGCCAGAAGATTTTTGGTCAGATTGCTTTAGCATTGTTTGCTTTCTTTGTCCTTTTCGCATGGCCATGTGGCAAAACGGGCGGATTCTATCACAGAGCTGCGGCCGAGCTGGCCAAATGCGGCCGAAAGCCGATTTAAAAGCCGGTCGCCGCGATTTGTTCTGCAACAACTTGCGTGTTTTCGCTTTTCAGGCAGCCTGAAAGCGCTTTTGGCGCAGGCAGCCCTGAAAGGTTTAGCGGCGGCGTCCGCCGTACGCGTTTTTCCAGCCAGGCAAACAGAATGGTCATGGCGGAAGTCATCGCCAGATACAGCAGCGCCACGGTATGAGGCCGGCTCTTTATAAAATGTAGAAGCGGCCGGAGATGGCGTTATACACCGACATCAGTTCGGCCAGGGCAACGGTTGAAACCAGCGAGCTGTCTTTAAAGCAGCGTGATGAATTGTTGCCCAAAGGCGGCAGCATCCGCCGTACCGCCTGCGGCACGATGATGTAGCGCATTGCTCTACCGTAGCTCAAACTCAGCAGAGCGCGCGCTTCCATCTGAGCCGCGGTCGATAGACTGATGCCGGCGCGGAAAAATTTCGGTGATGTAGGCGCCCGAGTTGGCTGCCCAGCGCCAGCACGCCGATCAGAAAGGTCCGTAGTTTTGGCGGAATATTTTTGGCTTCTTCGCCGCTGGAGAATCCAGCCGCCGTCCGGATGCACGAAAAGCGGGAAAACCACACTACGCCCATACAAAAAGCTGCACAAACAGCGGTGTGCCGCGAAACACCCACAAATAAACGCCGGACACCGTGCGCAGCAGCCAGGTCAGCGCGCGCAGTACCAGGCGCTTTTTCGGCACGTGCAGCCGCGCCAGCGCGCCGACCATGCCCAGCACCACGCCCATCAGCGTGGACAGGGCGCTCACGCCAGAGTCAGCAGGATGCCTTGGCGAACATCCAGCGGTACTCGTACATCAGATCGAAAATAATCGCTCATCCGTTTCGAAACAGATTGTTGCCGAAAGGCTTTCGGCCGTGGAAAAACGGCGCATTCTACAGCAAAAACCGCAGCGCTTTGAGACCGCGCTGCGGTTTCAGGCTGGGCGAACAGCCATTGAGAATACCGCCCTTTCGTGTTTTTACGGCATCCCGCTAGTGGAAATCTGGCTCGGCCGCAGCTCCCGCCACCTGCCCTGCAGGGCAGCGTGGTCAACCGTCGTGCAACTTCGACGGCGTGCATCTCTAGCCACCTGCACATTCTCGAACGCCTGCGACGAAGCCCGCAGCCGCAAGCTGCGCAGCGTTTGCCCAGTTATTTTCGAGCCGCAGCCGCTCGAATTTTCGGCCGCCGCCACGGCAGCTCCCGCACCGTTGCGGCTGACCCGCTGCGCGTGCAAACTCGCCCTGCTGCGTCAGAGCGGCTGCCTGGATGCGGTGTGGGTGCAGCGTTTCAACCCCCGAATTTGCCGACCGCAGCGCCGAAGACTTTATCCAGAGCGTACTGCTGCCGGACTCGACTACCCGCTACCTGGCTGATTGGCGACGACTTCCGCTTCGGTCACCGCCGCAGTGGCGATTTTGCCTGCTGCGGCAGCAGGAAAACTTTGTAACCGAACGCACGCCCAGCATTCTCGTTGCCGGCGAGCGCGCCAGCAGCACCGCAGTGCGCCAGGCATTGCAGGCCGGCTGTCTCGACACCGCCCGCAGCATACTCGGCCGCGATTACCGGCTCAGCGGCCACGTCAAACACGGCGCCAAACTCGGGCGCACTTTCGGCGTGCCCACCGCCAACATCCACCTGCCGCCGCACCGCGCGCCTTAAGCGGCGTGTTTGCCGTGCGCGCCGAAGGCAGCTTCGACACGCCCGCGACGGCGTACTCAGCTTCAGCCTGAACCCCACCGTGTCCGATACGCCCGAGGCAAGCTCGAGAGTGCATCTGTTCAATTTTTCAGGGCTGCCTTTACGGCCAGCCTGCACATCACCTTTTTAGCAAACTGCGCGACGAAGCCAAATTCGCCGGCCTGGACGAACTCAAAGCCCAAATCCACGCCGACATCGGCGCCGCTAAACGTTGGCTCGCCGCAGCGGCAGCCTGAAAATCTACCGGCCAGATATCAAAACGAGGCGGCCTGAAAACGCCGCAAACGTTTCAGGCGCCTGCGTATCGGCAGGCGGCTGAAAAGTCTGGGCGGCGGTTTAGGGCGCGGGCGGCGATAAAGCGCAGCGCAGCTTCATCGCCGAAGGCGCCGAGACCGGCGATTACGCCGAGCGCTTTGTCGGAGATAGGGAGTGGTGGCGGAAGTCTTCGCGGGCGTAAACATTGGACAGATGGACTTCGACAAAGGGGCAGTGCCACACCCAAAAGGGCGTCGCGGATGGCGATGCTGGTGTGGGCATAGGCGCCGGCGTTGATGATGATGTAATCGTGTGTAGTGCGTGCCTGATGGATGGCATCTGACGATTGCACCTTCGTGGTTACTGTGAAATGGTGAAGCGTGATGCCCAGTTCGGCGGCGGTGTCCTGCAGGCGCGTAACCAGCGTATCGAGGGTGTCGCTGCCGTAAAGCTGCGGGCTCGCGCAGGCCGAGCAGGTTGAGATTGGGGCCGTTGATCAGTAAAACGTTCATGGTTTTTCAGGCTGCCTGAAATGTAAGGAAAGGCAAAGTTAGCATAAATCGCAGCAGGCGGCAAAAGGGCATCCGCCGCTGCCGGCACCGGATTTTTCAGGCTGCCTGAAGGGGTTCGGTAATTTTTGCGACTGTTTGGCGGGTTTGTTGGTATAAATTGCGCGGTATGGTTTTGGTAAGAGAAAAATTGCCTATTGCAAAAATCTGCAAGGGGTCTTGGCAAGGCGGACAAATTAACGTAGAATTAAACTACATGGCGCTACAAATTTGGTGTCATGTACTAAATCAGAAAAATCAAAAACATTGGAGACCATCATGACTGACTATCAAGCAGGCATTCAAGGCAGCCAGTACCCTTAAGCAAGAACATGGCGAGGCTGCGCTGCCATCAATCCCGAGTACGTTGAACGGATGCGTTTACAAAACCGCTTTCAAAACCGGCTTGGACATCGCCAAATACACCGCCGCCATATGCGCCGCGACATGGCTGCCTACGATGCCGACCACGGGCGGTACGCCAGTCGCTCGGCTGCTGGCACGGCTTTGTGGCGCAGCAGAAGATGATTGCGGTGACACCGCAATCCACTGCCAAGCGCTATCTCTACCTTTCAGGTTGGATGGTGGCGGCGATGCGTTCGCAGTTCGGCCCGCTGCCCGACCGGTCCATGCACGAGAAAAACCGCGGTGCCGGGGCTGATTGAGGAAATCTACAGCTTCCTGCGCCAGGCGGATGCCCGCGAGACTGGATTTGCTGTTTAGCTCGCTTGATAAAGCCCAGTGCGGCCGGCGACAAAGCCGCTGAGCAGGACATTCTTTTCCAAAATCAACGGTTTTGAAAACCCATATCGTACCGATTATCGCCGACATCGACGCCGGTTTCGGCAGTGCGGAAGCCACATATCTGCTGGCGAAAAAATGATTGAAGCCGGCGCCTGCTGCATCTCGATCGAAAACCGGGTTTCCGATGAAAAACAATGCGTACCACCAAGACGGCAAAGTTACCGTGCCGCATGCCGACTTCCTGGCGAAAATCAATGCCGTGCGCTATGCCTTTTTGGAATTGGGCGTGGACGAGGGCGTGATTGTGGCGCGCACCGACTCTTTTTAGGTGCCGGTCTGATCAGCAAACCCTCGCCTTCTCCTCCGAAAAAGGCGACTTGGGCGACCAGTACAACAGCTTCTTTGGACGGCGAGGAAATCACCGATGTGAGCCAGATTCAAACCGGCGACGTTATCGTCAATACCAACGGCAAAACCATCAAGCCGACCCGTCTGCCGAGCAATCTTTTTCCAGTTCCGCAAAGGCACACGGTATCGACCGCGTGGTGCTCGACTGCATCACTTCGCTGCAAAAGCGGCGCCGATCTCTGTGGATCGAAAACCGAAAAACCCCACGTCGGCCAGATTAAAGAGATGATGGACAAAATCCGCGCCGTGATTCCGAACGCCAAGCTGAGTGTACATCAACAGCCCGTCGTTCAACTGGACGCTGAACTTCCGCCAGCAGGTGTTTGACGCATGGAAAGAGCCGGCAAAGAGCGTTTCCGCCTACCAGCGCGACAAACTGATGGGCGCCGAATACGAGCGAAACCGGATCTGGCCAAAAGAAGCCGACGAGCGCATCACACCTTCCAGCGCGACGCATCGCGCGAAGCCGGCATCTTCCACCACCTGATTACCCCTGCCGACCTACCGTTACCGCCGCCCTGTCCACCGGCACAATCTGGCAAAGGCTATTTTGCCGACGAAGGCATGCTGGCCTATGTGAAAGGCGTGCAGCGTCAGGAAATCCGCCAGGGCATCGCCACCGGTGAAGACACGCAAACATAGCTAGCAGCTCGGATATCGGCGACAACCACAAAGAATACTTTGCCGGCGAAGCCAGCGCTCAAAAGCGGGCGGCAAAGACAACACCATGAACCAGTTTTCCTGATTTTGAGAAAAGAGTTTTCAGGCGGCCTGAAAGGCCGCAAGACTCTGCAAGCTGCCTGAAACGCTTTGCTGCTGCGCTGTCTTCCTTTCCGGCGCAGCGGCGAGCGCAGGCGCAAGCCTGTATGTTTGTGAAGCGTAAATCTCTGATTTGAGGTATTTCAGGCAGCCTGGCTGCCTGCTTTTTATGTCCGGCGAAAAACGGGCGGGGCGCGGCGGCGTTTTCAGGCTGCCTCAGCCGTGGTCGAACGCCGAAAGCAGCCTGACAGGCGATGATGTGTGAAGAAATGATTGGGCAACGGATTACGGCAGCCTGAAAAACTCGCAAACGGATATCGGGCACAAAAAGGACTGGTTCAATATAACCAGTCCTTTGAGCCGAAAGGCAGCCTAAAGTTTTGAGAACTGCTTTTTCAGGCTGCTCGGGGCTTTGCCGCTTAGGCGAAACTCAGCTTGTCGCCGTCGGCCTGCACATGAATCGTGCTTTCCGGTGCATAGCGGCCTTCGAGCAGCGCTTTGGCCAGCGGGTTTTTCGATTTCACGGCCCTGAATCGCGCGTTTGAGCGGGCGGAGCGTCTACGGGTCGAAACCGGCGGAGCAATTCAGGTCGAGTGCGGCTTCGTCCACATTCAGGCGCAGGTTTTGCGGCCAAACGTTTTTCCCAAGCCTTTGAGCTGGTTTTTGGCGATGCTGCGGATATTGGCCTGGTTCAAGCCGTGGAAGACCACCACTCGTCGATGCGGTTGATCATTTCGGGGCGGAAATGCTGCTTCACGTCTTCCATCACCACTTCTTTCACCGCTTCGTAATCCTGCGTGCCCATCTGCTGGATGTGCTGGCTGCGATGTTGGAAGTCCACAATCACGGTGTTTTTAAAGTCCACCGTGCGACCCTGTACGTCGGTCAGACGACCGTCGTCCACTTGCAACAGGATGTTGAACACGTCGGGGATGCGCTTTTTCCACTTCGTCCAAAGAATCACGCTGTACGGTTTGCGGCGGACTTGTTCGGTCAGGTAGCCGCCCTCTTCGTAGCCGACACGCTCGGAGGCGCGCCGATGAGGCGGGCGACGGCGTGTTTTTCCATGTGTTCCGACATATCAATGCGGATGCGAGATGGTCTTCGCTGTCGAAACAAAAAGCCCTGCCAGCGCTTTTTGCACAGCTCGGTTTTTCCCACGCCGGTGGGGCCTAAAAACAGGAAGCTGCCGTAGGGTTTTGTTGGGGTCGGCAAGACCCGAGCGGCTGCGGCGGATGGCGTCGGACACGGCGCGCACGGCTTCGTCTTGTGGCCGACCACGCGTTCATGCAATATACTGCATTTTTCAGCAGCTTGTCGCGTTCGCCTTCCATCATTTTGGGCCACGGGAATGCCGGTCATGCGGGAGACGATTTCGGCCACTTCGTCTGCGCCACTTCGGTGCGGAACAGTTTGTTGGCCTTTTGCCTTCGGATTGCTTTCGGCAGCCTGAGCTGCTGGCCGAGCTGGGCAGCTCGCCGTATTCAGTTCGGACGCACGGGCAAAGTCGCCGTTTGGCGTTTTCGGCCTGCTCGATTTTGAACTGGATTTCGTCGATTTGTTTTGATGTCGGCGGTGCTGCTGGACGCGGCATCCCGCTTTCCAGATTTCGTCCAAATCGGCGTATTCTTTTTGCAGGCCATCGATTTCTTCGTCGATCAGCTCCAGCGTTTTTGCTGGCGTCGTCGCTTTCTTTTTCCACGTGCATCCGCTCCATTTTTGAGCTGATGACGCGGCGGTCGAGGTTTGTCCATCTGCTCGGGTTTGGAATCAAACTCCATTTTGATGCGGCTGGCCGCTTCGTCAATCAAATCAATCGCTTTGTCGGGCAGAAAGCGGTCGGTGATGTAGCGGTCGCTCAATTCTGGCGGCGGCGAGCAATCGCCGGGTCGGTGATGTCGATGCCGTGATGGATTTTCGTAACGCTCCGCAAAACCGCGCAAAATCGCAATCGTGTCTCTCCACGCTGGGTTCGCCCACGCAATACTTTTTGAAACGGCGCTCAGCGCGGCATCTTTTCGATGTGTTGGCGGTATTCGTCGAGCGTGGTCGCGCCGATGCAGTGCAACTCGCCGCGCGCCAGCTGCAGGTTTGAGCATATTGCCCGCGTCCATCGCGCCGTCGGTTTGCCCGCGCCCACACGAGGGTGTAGTTTTCGTCGATGAAAAATCAGCGTGTTTGCCGTCGTCTTTGGCCAGCCGTCTTCAACACGGCTTTGAGGCGTTCTTCAAACTCGCCGCGATATTTCGCACCGGCAATCAGCGCGGCCAAATCGAGTACCAGCAGGCGCTTTGTTGCGCAGGCTTTCGGGTATCGCCGTTCACAATACGCTGCGCCAGGCCTGCGAATTGCGGTTTTGCCCGCGCCCGGCTCGCCGATAGCACGGGGTTGTTTTTGGTACGGCGTTGCAGAACCTGAATCGCGCGGCGGATTTTCGTCGTCGCGGCCGAGATTCTGGTCGAGCTTGCGCGTCGCGCGCGCTGGGTTAAATCGAGGGTGTATTTTTTTCAGGGCGTCGCGTTGGTCTTCGGCATTTTGGTTTGTCCACAGATTGTCCTCCTCGCATGGTGTCTTACGGCTTTGGTTTGGGCGGCTTCGCTCATCTCCGCGGAGACCCGTAGAAGCTGGTTGTCGCGCCTTTTTCCCTGCATCAGCGCCAGCAGAAGAGTTCTGCGCGTTGGCATATGTAGGCGTCGCCACGTTTGGCGGCGGCTTTTTCCATCAGGGTTCAAAACGTTTTGCAGCTCGCGGCTGGGCGGCAGCTCACCCCTCGTACTAACGCGCGGCAGCAAAGCGAGCGACTGCGCCACGTTGCTTTGCAGGCGGCCAAAGATCGGCACGCGCATGGCAGCGCGCCCATGCCGCTGTTTTTGTCGTCGAGCAGGGGGCTTTGAGTACATACTGGCTTCGAGATAGGGATTGTACTCTTTGCCCAAAGGCCAAGCTGTGCGCCCTGTTACAGAGCCTGTTGGAAACGGGCGGTCAGTTTGTCAGAATTGCATAATATTCCTTTTTGTTGGTCAAATCACTTCTGACGCGCTATCATAAAGACGATGTGGGTGAAAAACAAGGGTGCTGTGGATAAAAATTAAGTTTTAAAATTGCCGCCTGGTGATCAGGCTGCCTGAAAGGCAGTTTGATGTTGGCAATTTGGGGAAAACCCACTATGATTCGCGGCTTGTTTTTGGAAGCGTGGCAGAGCGGTTTAATGCAGCGGTCTTGAAAACCGTCCGGGTGTAACAGCCCCGTGAGTTCGAATCTCACCGCTTCCGCCACTCCTTTTTAATATCAGGGAAACGTGGCGGAGAGGCTGGATGCAGCGGACTCGAAATCCGCTAGGGGGCGCAAGTCCTTCGTGGGTTCGAATCCCACCGTTTCCGCCAATATTTAGGATTCAGAACAAATAAAGCCGGCAGCGCCAAGCTCGCCGGCTTGTTTTAGTCTGCCGGATTCAAACGGTGTTGGGGAGCGTTTTGGGGTTTTCAGGCTGCTTTTGGCTTTCAGGCTGCCACAAATAGCCTTTCAGGCTGCCTGCTTCGGGCAGCGCCAGCCGTTGGCGCAGCCGTTGGCGCCGGCGCGCAGGTTGGCGGCGGCGGCGACTTCGCCGTTTCTCGTCCAGCGCCAGCGGCTGGTAGGGGCGGACGAAGGCGGGCACGCGGGCTTCCTGCAGCAGCTTGGCGATATCTTTGCTGCCGACTAGCCCAGCCGCAGGGTGTCGCCGCTTTTCAGGCTGCGGATGCTGCCGGGGCGGTTTAGGGTTTCGTCGGACAAGCCCCAGGCGGCGCGGCGCCAGCGCAGGCCGAGCGCTTCGGCGGCGGCTCTCAGGCTGCCTGAAAAATGGTTTTCTTTATTGTGCCACGGAAAAACGGCCGGCAAAATCGTCGGGCACCGCAAACAAGCGGCCGCGGTCGGCGCAGGCATTGCCGTGCGGCAGCGGACCATTGCAGATGAGCGCCGGCGTGGTTTTTCAGGCTGCTTTCAAAGGCGGCAAGACTGCGCGGGTTGGGGCTGCCAGCGCGTGTTCGCGGGTAAAGCGCAGCAGCTGGCTGCGGCGGCGCGCGGGGCTGAGTGCCTGCCAGCGGCGGCAGTCGAACACGCCCTGCGGGTGCAGCGCCTGCCAGTCGGCATCTTCGATTTCGGCGAGCAGCGCGCTCCCTGCTGCAGCTGCGTGATGGCGGCGAGAATGTGGCGCTCGGCGTGTGGCAGCTGTGCGGGCTGCGGCAGCAGGTGGTGCGCAGCCAGTTGCGCAGCGAGGGCAGGGGTTGCGGTTGCTGTCGTCGTCCAGCCAGGTCGAGACCGCGGCTGCGGGCATAGCTTCGATGCGGTTGCGGGAAAAGGGCAGAGCGGCCGTAGCAGGCGCACGGTTTGTTGTCCGCCGCCGAGCCAGCAGCCGTTCGGTAGGCATCGCCGACAGGGGCGCACGCCGCCAGCCGCGCAGGGCGGCCAGCCAGAAGGTTTCGATTTGGTCGTCACGATGGTAGCCTAGGGCGACAAAGTCGGTGTCAAGCGGGAGAAGACGGCATAGCGTTCGCGTCGGGCGGCGGCTTCGATGCCCTGTCCGCGCGGATCGACGCGGACAAAGGCAGCCTGAAAGGGAATATCCAAGTCAGCGCAGTAGCGTTCGCACCAGGCTGCCCAGTCGTCGGCGCGCGGATTGAGCCCGTGGTGGACGTGGACGGCGGCCGGTTCCGCCCCCAGCTCGTCGCGGGCGCGGGCGAGCAGGTGCAGCAGCACCACCGAATCGACACCGCCGCTCAGCGCAGCCGTCAGCCGCCGGCCGCCCGAGATCGGGCAGCATGGCGAGCAGTTCGGGCAAAAGGTCGGCGGCATCGGCCGCGGTTTTCTCCGGCGGGTTAAAGCGCGGCATCACAATATATCGCGCCGCCGCGTGAAACGGCTGCTGCGGCAGTTTCGTGCGCCCCAAGCGGCTGCTGCGGCAAATTTTGCGGTGGCGGGATCACTTTTCAGGCTGCTTGGTGTTAGAATAGCCGCAGCAGCTGCCTGCAGGGCGGCATTTGTCTGTCTGGCTTTTTGGAAACCCTTTTGCCCATGATTCATATCGTTGCCTTTTTGATCGAGAATTTTTCCGGACATCGCTGCCTGCCCGCAGGGACAGGATTTGGGCGAGATGCTGGAAAAGCGCCGGCTTTGCCGACGAGAGAAATCGGCAAGGCGCTGATGGTGCTGGAGCTGCTGGACGAGCAGGGGCGACATCGATACCGCTGCTGACAGCACCGCGATGCGGGTTTTACCACGACGACGAATGCGAAGTGCTGCCCGCCGAAGTGCGCTCGCTGCTGTATTTTCTGGAAAAACAGCAGGCATTAAAGCCGGACCGAGCGCGGGTTTGTGATTCACGCGCTGATGCATCTGCCTTTTGACGAAATCACGCTGGAAAACGCCAAAGTGCTGGCATTGCTGGTGTTGTGGGCGCAGCGCACCGAACTGCCCGCACTGATTGGCGACGATTTGATGAGCGTGCTGCACGGCAAGGGAACCATGCACTGACACATGCCGCAGGGCAGCCTGCATCGCCGCCCGACAAAGTACAGGCTGCTTTTGACACCGCTCGCATAAGGCACGTACGCATTGCCGCACATACGGGCAGAGCGATGATTGGAATTGAATATGAAAAATACATTTTTCACCGCGTTATTCTGACCGCGCTGCCCTTTCACACCGCCAATGCAGCCTGCACGATTACGCCCGAAGGCATCGGCGGCGTGAAGCTGGGGCGAACGCTGGCCCAAGTCAAACGCGCCTTTCCGCACATGAAAGTCCGCAGCGAATCCGACGCGGAAGGTGTGGAAATGTGGCGGCTGCCCGTTGCGCCGAACGCGGTGGTGTACGCACATGTGGAAGAAGGGCGGCGCGGCAGAATCGATTTTCTGGAAACCTTTTCCGCCGCCTGCCGCACAAAAGACGGCGTTCACCCCGCCATGCGCCTGACGCAGGTTGCGCAAAATGGGGGCGGCTGAACCACATCACCATGAGCGAAATCGAAATGCGCCAATGCTCAATGGTGCCCGGCAGCCTGCACGAATCGGCCTGCGCGCGGAAGGCGGCGACTTCGGCACGCAGGCAGCCGATGTGGAACTGCCGCTGAACACGTCCAAAGCATCGCCCGGCGCAAAAGTATTGAGCATACAGATTGCCCGCTGAACGAAGGTGCAGGCTGCTTTTTGCCGCAAAAACCACCCTGCCCCTTGCCAAAAACACCATATTATTAGAATAATAAAAAGAGCTTTCAGGCAGCCTGCACTTTGTATTGTGAAATGCAGGCTGCTTTAACAACCTTTGTTGAACAAAAAGAAGACTATGTCCAAAAACCTATTGATTGTCGAATCCCCAAACAAAATCAAATCCATCAAAAAATATCTGGGCGGCGATTTTCGAAGTGCTCGCCTCGTTCGGCCATGTGCGCGATCTGGTGCCGAAAAACGGCGCGGTCGATCCGAGCACGATTTCGCGATGAAATACGAAGTGCCGGCCAAAAGCAAAAAGCACATCGATGCCATCGTGGCTGCTGCCAAAGAAGCGGAAAACCTGTATCTGGCTACCGACCCGGATCGGGAAGGCGAGGCGATTTCTGGCTATTTACGAAATCCTGAAATCCAAAGCGCGGCATTAAGGATTTGGAAGCGCGCACGCAGCGGGTGGTGTTTCACGAAGTGACCACAAAAGGCGTTCAGGCTGCCCTGCAGCAGCCGCGCAAGCTGGATATGGGACTTGGTCGATGCCCAGCAGGCGCGCCGTGCGCTGGACTATCTGGTCGGCTTCAATCTGTCGCCCTGTTGTGGAAAAAGATCCGCCGCGGCCTGAGGTGCGGGCGGGTGCAGAGTCCGCGCTGCGGCTGATTTGCGAGCGCGAAAATGAAATCCGCGCCTTTGAAAAGCCAGGAATACTGGAGCGTGCATCTGGACAGCCACAAAGGCCGCACCAAATTCACGGCCAAAGCTGGCGCAATGGCAGGGGCGTGAAGCTCGAGCAGTTCTCGCTGCCCGACGAAGCGTCGCAGGCTGCCGTGCTGGCGGCGATGCAGGGGCAAAGAAGCGAAAGTGGCCGAAGTTGCCAGAAAAAAGGCCGCCCGCAAGCCCGCCGCGCCCTATACCACTTCGACCATGCAGCAGGATGCCGTGCGCAAGCTCGGTTTCACCACCGACCGCACCATGCGCACCGCCCAGCAGCTGTTTGAAGGCGTGGACGTGGGGCAGGGCGCCGTCGGCCTGATTACCTATATGCGTACCGACAGCGTTACCCTGTCCGACGACGCGCTCACTGAAATCCGCCACTATATTGATAACAAAATCGGTGCCGACTACCTGCCCAAAGCCGCCAAAGTCTATAAAAACCAAATCGAAAAACGCCCAAAGAAGCCCACGAAGCCGTGCGCCCGACTTCGGTTTACCGCACGCCCGAGAGCGTCAAGCCCTTTCTTTCCGCCGACCAGTTCAAGCTCTACCAGATGATTTGGCAGCGCACTGTCGCCTGCCAGATGGTTGAAGCCCGCTTTGACGCCACCACCGTCGATATTGCCGTCGGCGACGGCGTGTTCCGCGCCAACGGCCAAGTGCTGGTGTTTGCCGGCTTTTCTAAGCGTGTATCAGGAAGGCCAGGACGAAGACGACGAGAGCGAAGGGCAAAAAGCTGCCTGAAATGGCCGTTGGCGACGTGCTGCCGGTGGACGCGCTCTACGGCGAGCAGCACTTCACCCAGCCGCCGCCGCGCTTTAGCGAAGCCACGCTGGTCAAAGCGCTGGAAGGAATTCGGCATCGGCCGCCCGTCCACCCTACGCCAGCATCATCAAAAACGCTCAAAGACCGCGAATACGTAACCGTTGACCAGCGCCGCTTCCTGCCCACCGATACCGCGCGAAATCGTCAACAAATTCCTGACCGAGCATTTCGAGCAGTACGTCGATTACGACTTCACCGCCAAACTCGAAGACCAGCTCGACGACATCGCCAGCGGCAGCGCCAATGGATACCGGTGATGGACAGAAATTCTGGAAAGGTTTCCACAAACAAATCGAAGAGAAAGAAGGCATCGAGCGCGCCAAAAATCACCACCGAAGCACTCGACGAAACCTGCCCCTCAAAATGCGGCAAGCACCAGCTGCAGATCAAATTCGGCAAACGCGGTCACTTCATCGCCTGCTCCAGCCACCCCGAATGCGACTACACCCGCAACATCGGCGAAACCGCCGAGCAGGCCGCCAGCGCATCGCCCAAGACGCCGCCGAGCAGGCCGAACTCGAAGGCAGAAGCTGCCCCAATGCGGCGGCCAGCTCGTGTACCGCAAAGGCCGCTTCGGCAAATTCATCGGCTGCGGCAACTACCCCAAATGCAAACACATCGAGTCCAAAGAAAACCCAAAAGACACTGGCGTTACCTGCCCGCAATGCAAGGCCACCTGACCGAGCGCAAATCCCGCTTCGGCAGCCTGTTTCTACAGCTGCAGCGAACTATCCCGACTGCGAAATACGCCGTTTCCAACCCCCGCTTGCCGAAGAATGCCCCAACTGCCACTGGCCGGTGCTCACCATCAAAACCACCAAACGCTGGGGCGTGGAAAAAGTCTGTCCGCAAAAAGAATGCGGCTGGAAAGAGCAGGTAGAACCGCCCGCACCGAGAAAGAATAGGCAGCCTGAAAGCCAAAAAGGCAGCCTGAAAGCCGGTATTTCAGTTTTTAGCTTCGCAACTCCGCTTCGCTACGCAGGCTGCCTTAATCCACAAAACCAACAAGGGAAATCTTATGAACAACACCATCTAACCAGCGTTCTGCTTGCCGTCTCATTCACCCTATGCACCCCAGCCGTTTGCCGCATCGGCTAAAACGCAGCCTGAAAGCAAAAACCAGCACCCAGCAAAGCCAACAAGACAAGCTGGAAATCGCCCAACTATATCCGCAGCGAAGACCTTGTCGGGATATGGGGCGCAGGCGCCGAAAACCAGCGAAGGCTCGCTGCTGAACATGACCATTATGAAAGAGACGGCACAGGGCACAGACCTGATGGTTTTTCGTTATCAACAATCCCGAAAAGCAGCCTGAAAAATCAAACAGAGCATTCAGCTGGCAGTTTGACGAAAAACGCAAACATTCACCCAGCGCACCACCGATTTTGCCACTTCCGAAGACAGCAAAACTTACAAAAATCAAGACCCATCTAAAATCGGCAAAACCCGCACCGCCAAAGTGCGTATGCTGCTGTTGGGCGGCAAACCCTGATATGCTGGAATTTACGGATACCGCCAACGGCGAAAAATCAACTACTTCAAACAAAACCCGCCAAATTAGGGAAGCCTTGAAATAATCAGGCGCAAACCAAAAGGCAGCCTGAAAAACCCATGCCGATAAAAACGCCCGTGAACTCAAAAATCACGGGCGTTGGCTACTATAAAGCGCTTAGGCGGCGATTTTCTCGCACTCGCGGGCGCAGTTGGTGCAAGACTCGTAGCAGGCTTTGCACTCGGCGTGGTGGGCGGCGTGTTTTTGCACGCGGCGGCGCACTGTTTGCACGCTTCCGCGCACACTTTGGCCGAGCGCCGGAGTCAGCGGCGAGCGTTGTGCAGCCAGGTTTTGCAGCGCGCCGCACAGGGCGAGCATCTGGTTGGCGGCAGCGGCGCGGTCTTTCATGCTGAGTATCGCCATGCGGCTGAGCAGGTCGATGCAATGGGCCGAGGCTAGGCTGACCGGCGCTCACACAGTAGCGCGAGCAGCTTGCGGGCGGCTTCGTGAGGGATGGCGGCTCGCACCGTGCTGGTGGTCGTGCGCGCCGTGGTCGTGACCGGGATGGGCCTGGGCAGCAGCAGCGGCAACAGCCAGATACGGCGGCAGAGCCGCTGATAAATTGACGACGGTTCATGGGATTTCCTTGTGGTTTGTGAAACGGATGCGCGGCACTCGGCGCGCGCGGGCGCGAAATTTAACATATCTTGATGTTTGTGAAAATCGGTTTGAAAGGCAGCCTGAAAACTTTTCAGGCCGCCTTTACTAACACGGGATAATCAACATGCCCCGCCGTGCCACCGTCGAACATGGTCGTGCGGTGTAGGTCGGGCATTTATGCTCGAATCTTGGCGAGCAGGATTCGTCGGGCATAAATGCCCGACCATGAACTCGACGTGGTCGGTGTGGAAAGCGGTAACGGTGATGCCGGCGGCGCTGCACAGGTGCAAATACCAGGTTTGTGGCAGGCGGAAACGGCGGCCAGCAGCATGTCTTCGGGGTTGTGGCGGTGTTCGTCGCCGCAGAGGCGAGGTCGGACGAGCCGAAAAAGGTCGAGTTTGCCGGCGATTTGGACGGTGTAATCCGCGCGAATAGGCGGTGTGGGGACGATGTGCCGCTGCTCAAATTACCCGTCCATTCGACGGTGGCGCGGTAGGTGTGTTGTTTTGCTCATGGTGTCTCCTTGTGGCGGTGGTTTTGCTGCGTTGAAACTGCGCTTTGAGGGCAGCCTGCACGGATTATACCGAACGGGCGGTGCAGTCGAATATTTGGATTTGCCGTGCATTAAATGTGCAGGCTAGCTTTTTCCAGACAGCCGCCTTGCCCGATTTATTTTTCTTTCTTTTATTATCCAGCACTTTGTTTTACCCGAAGAAAGAACGCCATGTCCATTTCCTTTGTCCGCACTGCGCTTCTGGTCGGCCTTGTTTGCCTGTCCGCCGCCTGTTCCAGCCTTGATTCCAGCATGAAACGCTATGTCGGCAAACCCATCGATATCGTTTACGAACGCTACGGCCGCGCGCCCGACACTGAACGCGTCAAAGTTGGCGAAAACCGCTATTCCTATTTTTGGCGTTTCACCTACATTACCCGGCGTACCGCGATGACCAAGGCGGCAGCCAAAACGGCCCCATCATCACCAACTATTACAGCGACGTCTGCTACGGCCAGCACAGCGACCGCACCTTTTTTACCAATTCGGAAGGCATCATCATCGATTACCACTGGGCGCTCAGCAATTCATGGCGCGTGAATTGTAACAATCATGTTATGGGACGGCCGCCCCGATAAGTCCGCCTGAAAGCGCGAGCTTCCACGGAGTTGGAACACAAAAAGCAGCCTGCACATCACAAAACAAGTGCAGGCTGCTTTTCTCTGTTCAGGTAGCCTCCCGCGACAAATATTTCCCCGCTTCGCGCAGGCTCAGTTTGGCCATTTTGTGCCGGTGGCGGTCGATAAAAGCCTGATACCGCATTCGGGATTGGTTTTTGCTGTAATCACGCAATGCCCAGCCGATGGCTGTTGATGAAAAATTCTTTTTGCCCCAGATTGTTGCAGATGATTCTTTTTCCAGCAGCGCGGTGTCGGTGTGCTGTTTGCGGAGCAGTTGGTGGTCGATGGCGACGCGGCGCAGCCAGATGTTGTCGTGCGTGCTCCATGCTAATAGGACGGTAGTTGACTTCAGGGTGGCGCAGGGCGATGTCGCCGACAATGCGGTCGAGTACGTCGGCGCTGTCCCACCATGATTTTTCGGTAATCAGTGTTTGCAAACGCGGGATGTCTTGCGGGGTCAGGGTGTTGCTGCATTTTTCAGATATTCGAGCGCGGCGTATTGCAGTTCGCGGTGCGGGTCGTCCCAGCAGCGGCGCACAAAATTCAATCGACCGCGCTGTTTGGCGGCGTCTTTTGGAAAAACGGGCGGCACATGCGGGCAAAGCTCTGGTTTGCCGATGCCGAAATAGGCAAAACGGTGTTTCATGTATGCTCTGCATCGGCACGGCGCGTTCAGGGTTCGCGTGTTGTTGCAGAATGGCGAGCAGGGGCGGGGTAGTCCATACGTTTTTCCTCTTTAAAAGAGATGGCAGGATTTGGAGGTCGTCTGAAAGGGTTCTGAATTGGGGTGCAGGCTGCTTTTCAGTTTTCAGACGGCCTTTTTCATCTTTATCCCGCCATCACCCGAAAGCGTCAGATTAATCCGCGGCTCTTGGATGCGGGTGCTTTTTCAGTGATGGTGTGCAGCCAGTGTTTCTGCGTTTCGCCGTGCATGACGATGAGCTGGCCGTGTTTCCAGCCACATTTCGCGTTTTTCCTTGCTTTCTTTGTGTTTGAAGGCGAATTTGCGCGTTGCGCCGAGGCTGAGGAGGCGATGGCACTGTCTTTCGACCAGCCCCTGTCCTTCGTCGCTGTGCCACGCCATGCCTTCGTTGCCGTTGTTGTAGCGGTTGAGCAGGCAGGAGTTGAAGCGGGTGGGACAGATGTCGGCGATGGCGGCTTCCACGCGGTTTTTTGAGTTCGGGCAAGACGCCGCCCACGGCAGGGCGATACGGTTTGCGCCGGAATAGCCGTAGTTGTGGGACGTGTCTCCGTACCACGCGACTTCGCGGGCGGTGATGATGTGCTTTGCCGAATATCACGGCTTCGTCGTGCCGCCAGGGAATATCACGCTGCAAAATTTCAAAATAACGGTCGGCTTCGGCGACGGTGAAAAATCCGTCCGAAATTGCTGACGATGCCGTCGTAGGGGTAGGATGTTTGCGTGCGGGTCGGCGGTTTCGGGAAGAGGTCAAATGTCATCAGGCTCTCCTAATTCGTGCGCTAATATCGCCATTTTACGTCCGCGCTGCCAGCGGTAGCCGCCGATGATGCCGCTTTCTTGGATGACGCGGTGGCAGGGGATGAGTAATGCAACGGGATTCTGTCCGACGGCTCGTCCCAACGGCTCGCGCGGCGTTGGGCGAACCATGCCGCTGCGCCACCGTGCCGTAGCTTTGCAGGCTGCCTGCGGGAATATCGAGCAAGGCCTGCCACACTTTCGAGCTGGAAGGGTGTGCCTTTGATGTGCAGGGGTAACGCGGCCGTGCCGGGTACGGAAGATGTCGGCGGCTTGGCGGTGGAATGCGGTTTCCCTGCCCGATTAGGCGGGCGTTCGGATATTCGGCGCGCAATTCGTTCAGGGCGGCGGAAGGGTCGTCTGAAAAACGCATGAAGCAGATGCCTTTGTCTGTCTGCTGCTGCCAACAGGTCGCCGAAAGGGCCGGGAATCAGGCTGTAATCGATTTGCAGACCTGCGCCGCCGTTTTTGTATTCGCCCGGGGTCATTTTTCGATGTCGACAAATAAGTCGTGCAGCCGCCCCGTGCCGCTCAATCCGCCGCTGTGCGCCGCTTCCGCCACGCTTTCGCTGTTTTTCAGGGCTTCTTTGGCACGGCTGATACTGATGTGTTGCAGCATTTTTCGGACTGATGCTCGCCATGCGGAAAATTCGCGCTACAAGTGCTCGGGACTGACATGCACTGCTGCCGCCACCCGCCAAATCGGGCTGCTCGGCGGCATGGTCGTAAAGGTATTCGATGGCGCGGGCAATGCGCGTGAATTGACGGATTTGATTCAGGGGGACTATGGGGTTGTTTTGAAGTTTCATGGCGTTGGGATACGCGTAAAAGCAGCCGGGTGGCGACCCGATTGTTGATGGGGTTGCGGTTCGGGCGGAAAAAGCAGCCTGCACATTCACAAAACAAAGTGCAGGCTGCTTTTTAGCTTCGCAGAAACTTCTTTTTAACTTCGTTGAAGCTCCGCTTTTCAGCCAGCCTTCCCCACTGCCCGCTGTACCCCGAATATCGAAGCCAGCACCAGCGCGAAGCCTGCCAGCGATTTTGCGTCCATGCTTTTGTCCTAAAAACAGCCAGCCCAAGACAAATGCCGAGACAGGGCTGAGTGGTCCCAGACGACGAAACCGCAGCAGGCGAGTTTGGCAATCCTACGAAAACAACACATAAGCCAACACAGCACCAAACAGACACAAATACAGATAGCCGCCGATATTGGTGGGGCTTAAAGATTCGAGCGGCGGCTCGCGCAAGCGAGGGCAACGGCGGTAAAAACACACCGCCGATAAACAACTGCCAGCCGGTGAACGCCAACACGGGCAACGAAGTGCGGTGATGTTTCGACAAATACACCCAACGCCATCGCCGCTGCGCCCGCCAATGCCGCCAAAATCCCGTCCGTCATGACGCGCCTGCGGCGACAAAACCAAAGAGCGCAATTCCCAAAATACCTGCGCCGACTAGCCCAAGCCGCTTTGGGCGGCATGGTTTGCCGATTAACCAAGTGAACACCAGCACCATTAGCGTCTGCGTGGAACTCAAGACCGCCGCCAGTCCGCCCGGCAAGCGATACGCCGCCACAAACAGCATGGCCTGAAAAAGCCGATATTCAAAAACCGAGCAAGACAACGGTCGCCCATTCGTCACGTTTCCCAGTATGCGCCGCGTCCACGCCAGCAGCAACAGCCCCGCAGGCAAAACACGGATAAGCGCGGCGGTGAACGGGCGGTTTGGCGGCAGAAATTCAGTGGTCACTAAGTAAGTGCTGCCCCAAATCAGCGGGGCGAGCGCAGTGGCGAGGATGGCGGCGGTGCGGTTGGCGCAGGGGATTCCTTGTGTGCGGCGTTTTTAGCTTCGCAGAAACTCGCTTCGTTTTCAGGTAGCCTGAAGGCCGTCTGAAAAAACGGGATGGTTGTGATGGGGCACGGTAGCATCGCAGGCACACACATCGGTTGGCTAAATCAGAGATTTAGACCGCTGACAGTCTGCACTGTTTCAGGCAGCTGAAAAGGCTACCTGAAAACTGGAAACTGCGTGCGTATCGCATACACGCTACCTAAGCGGGCTACGCTTGCTGCCAATCTGTGTTAACCCTTTTAATTTTATAGGTAACTGTCAAGCACCACAGAAAGCTGAGATAGGAAAAATGAAAGCTCAAATTTGGTATTATATTAATAAAAATAGGATGACGAGGAGGTGTTTTATGTCGACAATTAAAATTGAAAACCTCAGTTTCTCATATCATGGATATGTAAAACCTATATTTGAAAAATGTACTCGTTTTCCTTTGAGGACAAACTGGAAAAATAGGGTTGATAGGAAGAAATGGAATTGGCAAATCAACGCTATTTAAGTTGCTTTTAAATGAAGAAACTTATCAAGGTAAAATAATCAAGGATGTTGAATTTATTAAATTTCCACCAAATATAACTGATACTTCAAAAATCAGGGATTGAGTTATATAAAGAACTCATGCCAGATGGGGAAGAATGGAAATTATTTAGAGAACTTAGTTTGCTCAATGTAGATGAGAACCTTGTTTATAGGGAATTTGAAACGCTTTCCAAAGGAGAACAAACAAAAATCCTTTTAGCTATTCTGTTTACAAGAGAAGATGGCTTTTTACTTATTGATGAGCCGACAAACCATTTGGATATGCACGGCAGAAAAATTGTAAGTGAATATCTGAAAAAGTAAAAAGGGTTTTTGCTCATATCTCATGATAGGGATTTTTAGACGGCTGCATCAATCATGTTATCTCTATTAACAGGAATTCTATTGATGTTCAATCAGGAAATTTTACATCATGGTATGAAAACAAATTGATGAAAGATCAATTTGAAATCAGTAAAAACGAGAAATTAAGAAGAGATATTAAACGGTTAAAAAGAAGCTGCAAAGGCAATGCCAAATTTGGTCTGATAAAATTGAAAAAGACTAAAAAAATGGTGTGAAAAATATCAGGCGTAAAAACCGGACAAAAGGATATATAGGTCATAAAGCAGCCAAAAATGATGAAAAAGGTCTAAGAATTTGGAGAATAGGCTAAAATAAGGCAATAGAAGAAAAAGCAGAATTTACTAAAAAGATATTGAAACGAAGGAAAATCTATTATTGCATCCGTTACATCATCGCAAAAATCCTCTAATATCGGTTAGTAATTTATCATCATACTATGGAGAAAAACAGATATTAAGGAATGTGAGTTTTGAGATAAAACAAAGGTGATATAGTAGCGTATATGGTAGTAATGGAAGTGGAAAAATCGACCTTGATTAAAATTTTTATTAGGTCTGAATCACGAGTATACAGGCGAGGTAAAATTAGCAAGTAATTTGGAAATATCGTATATTCCTCAAGATACATCTGATTTAACAGGGCAGCCTAAATGAATATATTCATAAGCAAGATGTTGATGAAACATTGTGTAAAAACAATTCTTAGAAAATTAGATTTTTCAAGAAAGTTATTTGAAATGGATATGAAGAATTATAGTGATGGGCAAAAAGAAAGTTTTAATTGCCGTCAGTTTGTCAAAGCCAGCTCATTTATTTGTTTGGGATGAACCCTTAAATTATATAGATGTAATATCAAGAATACAGATTGAGGAAATCATAAAGGGAAGCAAAGCCTACACTTATATTTGTGGAACATGATAGGCAATTTGTGGAAAATAGTCAATAAAAATCATACAATTATAAATGAGATAAACCATTAAAGTTCAGAACAAGCTAACACGGAAACAGTAAATCAGAAAAGGGTTTACTGTTTTTCTTAGCCAAAACAGAAAGGGTAGGTTGGGTTGATAAACCCCAATATTTTTCGCCATGTCCGAGCCGTCTTCGTAGCGGGCTTTTGGGGAAGGCGCGCGGGGTTCCGGCTCGCGTTGTTTTGCCAGCCTCTCACCCGATTAAAACGGAAGTCATGCTGATTGAGCCGAAGGCGAGTTCGTCGTGAAGATTTCCTATCGTCCTGCGGTTCGCGCAGCAGCGGGCGGGTGTAGAACAGCGGCAGGTGGTGCTCGGGCGACGGCACGGAAAGTGCGAGCGGCGTCCCCAGCCGTTCGTAATGCACCAGCGTGTCGTTGTCCCGTGCGGCAAGGGCGCGGTTGATGGCATTGCGGAAGTCTATTGCCCAGTCGTAGCCAGCATCGGCTTGGTCGGCGGGTTTTGCGGCGCATGGCACGCGGGTTGTGGACGATGTTGCCGCTGCCGACCACCAGCACGCCCTGTTCGCGCAGCGGGCGAGTTTTTCGCCAAATCGAAATGCCATTGTGCAGGCTGCATCAGGTTCAGGCTGAGCTGCACCACGGGAATGTCGGCTTCGGGATACAAGTGTTTCAGCACCGCCCGCGCCGTGGTCGAAGCCGCGTTCGGGTTCATTCTGCACCTTTTTCAGGCTGCAACAGCGAGCGCACCTGCCGCCAGTTCAGGCGAGCCGGGCGCGGGATATGTGCACTTGGCTGAGTGCTGCGGGGAAGCCGTAAAAATCGTAAATCATTTCGGGGCACTCGCCAGACGTTACCTGCAAACGGTTGCCGTACCAGTGCGCCGAAATCATCAGAATAGCTTTGGGCTTGGCAAATTTCTGCACGATGCGGCGGAAGCCTTGGTTGAACAGGGTTTCCCGCGTCCAGCGCGTTCATCAGGGCTGCCGTGTCCGACAAATAATACGGGCATTTTGTTCAGTGGTGTTTCCCAATTCGTTTTGATGCCGATGATTTTACGGGAAAACTTTTTGCTGAGCATCCGTTTGGGGAAGAATATATTTCTCGATAAAGAAATCATTGGTCGCTTCAATGCCCTCATGTTTTACTCTCGCGCTTTTTAAAGGCTACCTGAAAAACATGGGTGGGTGCGTGATTGGCGCGATAAAAGCAGCCTGCACTTTGTTTCCAAATGTGCGAGGCTGCTTTTCGAGATATTCAGGCGCGGCGTATTGCAATTCGCGGTGTGGGTCGTCCCAGCAGCGGCGCACAAAAATCCCACTGGAAGTTAAAAACGGTGGGATGCCGATGGTGGCAGCGGTTTTGTGGCAAACAGCAGCGCGTTTTTCTTCATGGTATCAAATGAGTTGAACCAACCCAGCCCATTGTGCCGACGGTGGTCAATCAACAAAAGAACGGAATCTTGTGAATTAAACGGTTGGTACATTTTCAGCTCCTTCGATGCGTTGTTTGAAAGTGTTGCCAGTATAGTTTTCGGTTTGGATTTGGATAAATGGGTAAATGGATAACATTTATCCGAATATGAATAAAAGCAGCCTGAAAATGCTATTTCAGGCTGCTTCTCCATCTCAAAGCACGGTTTTACCCCACCGCCGTAAACCGCTTCTCCCAGCCGCACTTCGCTGTCAAAATCGTGGGCAAACTGGGTAATGTGGGTTTGCGCGGCACAGTTCGCTGTATGGTGGTGGACTCGTGGTGTTGTTTGCCGTCGATGCACGCCGTCGATGTCGCCGTTGAGCATATATTGTTCGCAATAGGGAAGCGTCGCCGCCGATGAGCACATAATGATCGCCCATATCCACAATCAGATTTTGATGCCCGAGCGTATGCACCGGCGTGGGCACAAGGGCGGATTTTGCCGTCTTCGGTGAGTTTTTGTATTTTTCAAAGGTTTTCAAATGCGCCGTCTGAAAACGGTACGGTTTGAATTTGTTTGAAAAACCAGTCAGGGGTAATGCATGGTTAAATAACCGTTGAACACCGCGTCTTTGGCTTCGATGGCATGCTTTTTCGGTTTCGGTGAGCAAAAAGTGCTGTTGGGGAAAATTGGGAATGCCGCCCGCGTGGTCGCCGTGCATGTGGGTCATTCCACCCATTTCACGTTGAGCGGGTCAGCCGCGAGCGCAAAACCGCGCCGACTTCTTCTTCGACTTTCACGCCGCGCCGTTCGCAAAACTGCATAAACGGATGCCACCACGGCTGATAGCCCGCATCGTTAGCGCGGCTGCGTTCGCCGTGTCCACCATAATCAAAGCCTTTCGGGATGCTCAATCAGCCAGCAACCGATGGGCAGATGCGGCGACCATTTACGGTCGGTGAGTACGTCCATCACGCGCAAAGGCCGTCTGAAAAAGCGGGCGAGCTGGTGGTGGATTTTGATCACGCAGCCGGTGGTCAAACAATGGATTTTGATGTTGCTCATGGCGTGTTTCCTTGCGTGTGATTGAATGGGCGGGATTGTACGAAGGCAGCCTGAAAGCCGATACCGACAAACCGGCGGCAAAATTCGGTTTAAACAGATAAAATCGCCCGTCTGTATGCTGCATTTTTCCAAAACAGCCGCGAAAATTGATTTAAGAGTAGTCAAAACCCACCAAGCCATTCGCAATGCCCTGCTCAATCTGCTACGCCGAACAGGATTACGGCGACATTACCGCGCAAGACATCCTCGCCGCCGCGAGTCAACCGCGCCACGTTTTACAATATTATTCGGGCAAAAACGCGGTGGCGGCAGCCACGATTGCCGAGTTCAAACAGGGATACGCCGCCAATCTTGCCGAACGTTTGGCGGCAGACAATCTGCCCGACTTTTTGCAGCAATCCGCGAACGCATTGTATAAAAACACAGGTATTGCTTCTCCTGTGGTCTATCCGTACGCCCAAGCTGCATTTGTATGACGATATGCGCGATATGCTGCGTACCCATTTCACCGCGATGCAGCCTGAAACGACCGACGACTACCGCGCCAAAATCATGGCAACGCTGCTGCTGGAAACCGTGCGCCATTTTTTGAGCGCGGCGAGCCCAGATATCCGTGGCAGCGGTGCGCGACGAAATGGAAGCCGCGATACGGCTGTTGCGCGACACGGCAGCCTGAAAGGAAAAACATGGACTATCTAAACGAAATGGCCTTATTCGTCGAAGTCGCCCAAGCCAACGGTTTCAGCCGCGCCGCCGCCAAGCTCGGCATGCCGCAATCCGACCCTGTCGCGCCGCATTGCCGCGCTGGAAGATGCGCTCGGTTTGCGGCTGTTCAACCGCAGCACGCGGCGGCTGGAACTCACGAGCGCGGGCGCGTATTGCGGAACGCGCCCTGCCGATTGTTACCGAAGCGCGGCTGTTGCACGGCGCGTTGGACGATATGCGCGAAAAACGTAAAGGCGCGCTGCGCGTGTCGCTGCCCGTGGTTGGCGTATCGAGATGGTTGCGCCGCTCTTGCCGAGTTTGCCGAACGCTATCCGCTGCTGCGCGCAGTTTTTGACGTAACACCCGCGCAAGGTGGACTTTGATCGGGCGAGCCGTTTGACTTGGCGATCCGCACCGGCAGGCTGCCGGATTCGGACTACATCGCCACGCCGCTGGCAACGTTTTCAGGCTGCCTTTACGCCGCGCCAAAGCTATCTGGCAGAGCGCGGTGAGCCACGAGTCGCCCGACGGTTTTGGCGGCGCACGAATGCCTGCCGTTTCGGCAGCGGCGGTGCAACATGGACGCTGCACAACGGCGACACCCGCGCCACCGTGCAGCCTGAAAGCCGTTTCGGCGCCAACAGCCCGGGCATGATCCGCCAAATGGCGGCGGCGAGGCTGGGCATCGCGCTGCTGCCTGAAATTTTGGTGCGCGAAGACGTGGCGCAAGGCCGTCTGAAAGCCGTATTGCCCGACTGGCAAAGCGAACCGACGCCCGTTCACGCGCTCACGGCAACGCGGCTGCTGACGGCGAACGTGTGGGCGTTTGTGGGGTTTTTGAGAAGAGAAATGGGCGGGGACGCTTGAAAACGGCAAAGCAGGGAACGAACGATGGCGTAAAGGCAAACAAAAGGCAGCCTGAAAACGCTGAAAAGGGTTTTCAGGCTGCCTTTTGATTTCAGGCTGCTTTTGACTTGCAGTCGCGACCCAACCTATCTTTGGTATCGGAGAATGTTGGGTTTGCATACAAGCTACCTGCTAACAAGCGGATTTAGTTGCCTGATTTGTCGCGCCCGATAAATTCATGGCGATGACGCGGCGCGTTTTCAAATCGAGTGGTTGAGATAGATATCGGCGGCGCAGCGGTTGGCATCTGCTTCGCCCGTTTGGGGTCTTTGCCAAACTCGTTGTTTTTAAAGGTGAGGACGGAGCCGTTTAAGCGCACGCTTTTTGGCATCGAGAAAGCGGGTATTGATATTGGAGGGAATAAGTCGCTATGCACCACGCGCCGGTTGCGGATTTCTGCCAAGTTGTACGTAAATGTACCCGTGCCGCCGTCGCAGTGTTCGTGGCTGGGCTTGCTTTGGGAGGCGAAATAGCCTGCCGAGGGTAGAAGAACGTGGTTGCGCCGCTACGGAAGGTTTTTCCACGGTCAAACCGCATGCGTCGCCTTTTTGCACATGGTGAGCGTTCCAAAAATAGGGACAGCACGGGCGATGATTTGCCCGCTGCCAAGCCGGGTGCGGCGGCGGTCATTAGGGCAAAGGCGGCGCTTAGAAGGATGGTTTTGCATGGGAATTTCCTTTTTGATAAACAGGGTTGTCTGGGAAGACGGTATTTCAGGGCTGCCTGAAACGGCAGGGAATGAAATTGTAATTGTTATGACAGGGGCAATGGAAGCGCAATATTGAACCTGCCCGCAAAAATGCAAAAACGTGCCGTTTCGGGTGTTTTCAGGTTGCCTTTGGCTTTCAGGCTGCCCGGGCAGGCTTGCCTGCTGCTCGGCGATGGCGGCGATGCCTTGTTCAGCGTTGCTTCGTTTTTGGGCGACGCTGATGCGGATGCATTCGCGGGCGTGGGGTAGTTTGCAGTATCGAAGCCGATAAAGAAGGGCTCGCCGGGAGATGATAAGGGTGCCACGTGCTTTGAGGCGCTGGTAGAGGGTTTGCGCGGGGACGGGCAGGCCGGGGAAGTTGAGCCAGAGGAAGATGGCGCCTTCAGGTTGGTGGATAAGCAGGCGCTCTTTCAGGTTGCCTGAAAAAGTGTTTTTGAGAATGGAACGGCGAGATCGGCCTGTTTTTTGGTAGAAGGGTTGGATTTCGTCGGCGGAGAGTTGCTGCAGTTGCCGCTTTCGATTAAGGGGGCGGCGATGGCGGCGCCGAAGCGGGTGGGGCGAGGTTGGTGATGGCGTTCAGGCTGCTAATGGCGCGGATGACTTCGGGCGCGGCGACGACGATGCCGGGTGCGCACGCCGGGCAGGCCGGTTTTGGACAGGCTGAAACAGAGGATGATGTTGTCGTGCCAGGTGAGGCGGGCGGGGACGTGGATGATGTCGGGGAAGGGCAGGCCGTAGGCGTTGTCGATGATGAGGGGGATGTGGTGGGCGCGGGCAAAGGGCGTCGAGGCGTGCCATTTCGCTGTCGGTGAGGACGTTGCCGCTGGGGTTGGTGGGGCGGGGAGCAGCAGATGGCGCCGATTCGGCCGTTTTGCAGCTCGGGCAGGTTTTCGAGGGCGGGGAAGTCGACGCGGTATTTGAAGAAGCCGTCTTGCCCTTGGTATCGGGTGCGTTCGATTTGCGGCGGGACGGAGATGAAGCGGGGGCGTCGATGTGGGCGTCGGCGTAGCCGATGTATTCAGGGGGCGAAGGGGCGGGAGGATGGATTTGTCGCCGCCGTCGTCAAATTGGCCGCCGAACAGGTTGAAGAGATAGAAGAAGGCGTTTTTGCGAGCCGTTGGTCAGGGCGATGTTTTTCTTCGCTGATGTCCCAGCCGTATTGGCGGCGGAAGTAGGCGAGCAGGGCGGCAATCAGGCGGGCGTCGCCCTGCGGGGTGGAGTAGTTGGCCAGGCTTTTCGATGGCGGCGCCGTTGTCGGCGATTTGGCGCAGAGGTGTCGGCAAAAGGCCTGCTGCACGGCGGGGATGTGGGCGGGGTTGCCGCCGCCGAGCATGTTGACGGGTTTGCCTTCGGACAGGGCGCGGCCGGGTCGTCCATCAGTTGCAGGATGCCGCTTTGGCGGGTGAATTTTTGGCCGAATCAGGAGAATTGCATGGGGCGCTTTTCGTGGGTAACGGAACGGCGGGAATTATAACGCGGATAAACCGCGGCAAGGCAGCCTGAAAAGCGGCAAAGGCGTTTTCAGGCTGCTGACAGCGGGCATAGAGCAGAAAGCGCAAAGGCGGCCAGCCTGATTATAATTGCCGCCCTCAATCCGAAGGAACACAATATGAAACAAAAACTGCTTGTTACCGCTTTGGCGGGATTGCTGTGCACCAGTAAAGCGCTTGCCGACGGTTTGAGCCCTGCACAAAAACGCAATGCGCAGCGGCTGACCGATTTGTCGCTGCGCATATTCAATGTCGGCGAAATGGTGGCGGGTGAAGTTGCGCGAAGCGGCAGCCACTACGTAAGCTGCCGCCCGCCAAGTTTGCGTGCAGGAAAACGCAGCTGTCCGCGCAGGATTTCAAACGCTATCAGCAAGAGCGCGCCGGAACGTTGATGGTGGAATTTTCACCCGAGCAGATCGAACGGGGATTTGGCGGTGTTTGACAACGAAGTGGTCGTGACGCTGCATAAAGCAACGAATATGGCAGATAAATTTGTAGTCAAACCGAATACCGACCGGCAGTGGGAGCAGTCTCTCGAACGGTGGTCGGATGCTAGTAGCGCAAACCCCGGCTTGGAAAGCAAGCGTGAATACCCTGGTAACGGACACGCGATATGCAGCGGTTATGGATTTTGTCAATTTGCCCCAAAGCAAAAATAAAGAAGACGGGGAAAAATGCTGCAGAAAGCGGGTGAAATCGTGGCAGGACAGTTATCTGCTTTGGGCAATGAAAACTGCGGTGCGTGAAAATAAGCGATTTTCCGATGATTCAGGCAGCCTGAAAAATAATCTGTGAGAGAGATGACAGCGCATTATTCTTGCCGTTCTGAGCTTTATTGGCTCGGCAGCCGTACCGCTCTTGCCGAGCTGACTGTGCAACAGCAGCATCAGGGCTCGGCAACTTGCCGATGTGTCGGTGCAAATTACAGACCTTGGCGAATCTGCTAAGCAGATGTTGCAGAAGAATCTCGCGCATGGCGCAGAGCGAGGCAAAAAGAGACACGGCCTGCCTGCTGCGGTATGTCGGACACCCGTTTTACCGCTATCAGCTGGAACGTGCCGAGCAATACGTTGCTGCCGTCCCGCCGCGCATATCGCTCAAGATTTGGCGGTGCTGGACAGTGAAACGGTAACCGTCCTGCACCAGCTGCAGCAGGCGGGCAGCGGATGATACGCTCTTGCGTAAAAACCGTGTTTTTGCGCCATCTGATGCTGCTCGCTACCGACGCACCTATGGTGCGCTGGCGGGGAACTGCTGAACCTGCCGCAAACCGGCGATGACCAGGCAGCAAAAACTGAAAGCGGGTAAAGACATGGGCGATCGTTATTGGTCTTTGGATTCAGGCGCAGTGTCAAAAAGCAGAACTGAGCAAGCGGGCAAAAAGCAGCCTGAAAACCGCAAATACGGTTTTCAGGCTGCTTTAACTGGCAGACATGCGCGGTTTATGTCAGCAGCCGGTTTGTCCGAGATATTGCGGTAGGAGACATAGCTGATAACCGAGCAGTATCAGAAACTGACGGCATAAAACACCAATAAGCCGACCACAATTCCTGGGTTATTTTCTATTCTTACCATTTCCCCCATTTTTACTGTAAACAACGCTAATAAAAATGCCAGCACAAGTATTATCAGCAGGGAAGCCGCTCAACTGCACGAAATATGTTTTTCAGGCTGCCTTTCAGGCTCATCTGTATGGCTTTGCAGCGGGCATGCCTTGCAGCATAATCAGCGGCAGCGACATCCAGTGCACTAGGAAAAACAGTAGGGAATAAGGCTGACGCACAACAAATGATTTCATCGCCGGTGCCAGCTGGCTGGCGCCAGTTTTCCGATGGCCCATCAGGCGGGCAAATGCCACCAGAGCCAAAACAGGTGCAGTCGGACCAATGTCCATTTCTGCTCGCCAAACCCACTAAACAGGCGGCCGAAGACAAACGAGCGCTCTTCCGACACGCCGGACTGCTAGCTGATACCAATCCTGCTGCAAAAAGCGAGGGCAGCACCTGTATAAACAAAATATCGCAACCGACAGCACGCCAGCCCACCATTCCATGCTGGTTCATTGCGTTTTTATATATGGTACGGACAGCACAATCATCAATCCCCACATTATGGATGCAGTGCTGAAAAATCATCAGCAATATCGCCAAAATCCACTGGGGCAGCCTGCCGCCGAGTAGCAGCAGCGTGCTTGACCCATATCAGGCTGTCGCTTATCGGCGCGCCACGAAGGCGTATCGAGCAGATGCAGCACACCGTCGTCGTAGTTGCCGTAGCCGTAATAGTCTTCGCTCTCGCGCATGGTGTTTCCTTGTTGTGTTTGCCGGTTTCGTCTGGTTTTAGGCAGCCTGAAAACGGTTTTCGTTTTCAGGCTGCCTTTTGCGTTTTGGCCGGCGAAAAAGCCGTTTGCCGTTTAGTCGAGATTGCTCAGCACGATGCGCAGCATGCGCGGATGGTTCGGCGGCGCGCCACTAAAAGCTGGTCGCCGACGGTGAAGGCGCTGATGTATTCGCCGCCCATCGCCAGCTTGCGGATGCGGCCTGACGGGGTGGACAGGGTGCCGGTTACGGCGGCGAGGGGTAAGCTCGCGCATGCTGGCTTCTTTGGTGTTGGGGATGACTTTCACTGCAGTCGTTGGCGCCGTGAGCAGGGCTTTCGATTTCAGACAGCGGGCAGATCTTGCTTGAGCTTCAGGGTGATGGCCTGGCTGTGGCAGCGCATGGCGCCGATGCGCACGCACAGGCCTTCGATAATGGTGCGTTTGTCGCTGACGTGGCCGAGGATTTTGTTGGTTTCGGCTTCGCCTTTCCATTCTTCTTTGGATCTGGCCATTGCCCAAATCCACGTCGATCCACGGAATCAGGCTGCCGGCCAGCGGCACGCCGAAGATGGCTTTGGGGTAGGTGTCGAGCGCAGGAAGTCGGAAACTTTGCGGTCGATGTCGAGAATGGCGCCGGCAGGATTGGCGATTTCGTCAGCCACTTGGGCGTGGATGGCGCCCATGCCCTGATCAGTTCGCGCATATTTTTTTGGCACCGGCGCCGGAAGCGCCCTGGTAGGTCGTGGTCGAAGCCCATTCGACCAGTCCGTTTTTGGAACAGGCCGCCGAGCGCCATCAGCATCAGGGAAACGGTGCAGTTGCCGCCGATGTAGTTTTTCACGCCGTTTTTCAGGGCCTTCGTCGATGACGTTGCGGTTAACCGGGTCGAGCACGATGATGGCATCGTCGTTCATGCGCAGGGCGGAGGCGGCGTCGATCCAGTAACCGTTCCAGCCGGAATCGCGCAGGGGCTGGACACGGATTTGGTGTAGTCGCCGCCCTGGCAGGTAACGATGATGTCCATTTTGGCCAGCTCGGCGGGTTGTTGGCATCCAGCAGGGTTTTTGGCTGCCTGGCCGAAATCGGGCGCCGCGCCGCCGAGGGTTGGAAGTGGTGAAGAAATATGCTTCGGGGAATGCGGGAAAAATCGTTTTCTTCGCGCATGCGCTGCATCAAAACCGAGCCGACCATGCCGCGCCAGCCGACAAATCCTACTTTCATTATGTGCTCCTGTTGGAAAACCAGACAAAAAGCGGGCATTGTAAACCTTTAAACCGGAAAAAAAGTAAAGGCGCTCTTCGCAGCCGTAGAGCTTTTCGAGACAGCCTGAAAAACCGCAAAACGACAGTTTCGAGCTAGAAAATTGCCGATCGGGTGGGGAGTTAACCCGGCGTTTGACGGCGAATATAACGTAAATTAACAAAACTGGATGCGAAACTGTGCGTGTCGGATGGCGCGGAATCTTGCTGATGGTGCAAGGTGGGAAAAATTGGCTTGTTTGGTGTTGCTGTTATTTTAATGTTTGAGTTTTAGATAAATTGGTGTTTAATTGCTTTATTGTAGCTTTTTGGGAAATTATTTTTGCTTTGACTTGGTAATTGTTTGCGGTTTATTCCTGAAGTTTACTTATTTTTGTTGTTTTTAAATGGTTTAATTCGATATTAATGACTGCGGAAAACCATTTTTGGTTGTTTCGATTGGTTTAACTCTGGGTGGTTTAAAGTTAATAAATGTTAATTTAAGTTATAAAATTGAAAAATAACGTCAATTTTGTTTGTAAAATTTGTCGCAGATTCTTGCGCTTTTACCAAATCTTGCGGATATATTTGCGCCGATTTTGCAAAAAATCGACCAAACCTCAACAGTGCAAGTTAAACGAATCACCACCAAAGGACTATTGCATGAAATATACCAAGCTCTACACCTGCCTGATCGCAGCCGCCGCGGTTTGCCGCCCGATGACTGCCCAGGCTGCCTGCAATATCTACAGCAAGGACGGTCTGACCGTGGACTTTGGCGGGAACGTAACTGCCCAGTTCAGCAAAAACACAACAAATTTGCCTACAAACACGACTCTGCCCGCTATTACCACAGTTATGATATTTCCGATTGGGAAAGCGCGCGGGCAGGGCATGATGTTGAGAATTTCCGACAGACGTGCACGCTTGCAGGGGTTTGATCGGGGATCTTCTTGGCTGCAGATTCGCGGCCAGCAGCGTATCAACCAAGATGTGCGTGCTACCGCCACCGTGCAGCTGGGTTACTACAAAAACGATTTGAACCTTTCTGCCGCTAATGTTGCTTTGGATTGGCGCAATCTCGGTAGCGTGACCCTTGGTAAGCAGTTCCTGCACTCCGGCTATGTTACCCGCACCGATACCACTCACCGCTCGAATACTTCGGCAATTCCTCTATCCGCGTCGATTACACCGGTGTGCCTGAGTTGCAGGGTGAGCGCCTATCATCTCTTCCCTTCCCAAGACGACGTACGCAAAGCGACAACACCAACGAAATCCGCGGTAACGGTATTTCCGCGTCTTACCGCCTGCGTATCGCTCCCGATCACAGCGTGCGTTTTGCCGCCAGCTACACCGAAAAGCAAACGCAATCCGAATACCACTACCACTTGGACATCTAAAAAAACACGCCGTGGCTGGTTCAGTTGAGTACAAATACCGCGATCTGACTGTCGCACGGCGATATCGGCCAAGAGAAGGATCGACATCGCCACGCTGGGCGAAGCCAAGAGCAATTTCTACGGCGTAAAAAGCCGAGTACGCTTTCACTCCGCGCTTCAAAATGGCCGCAGGCTATGGTGTGCAAAACACTAAAAACAGCCGGATCGGTTGGTGCGTTCAACTTGAATGCCGGCTGGCGGGATCCTGACTTTATCGCCGCCAACGAAGAGTACATCTTCCCGAAAATCAAACGTAACCGCTACTATCTGAAAGCGGACTACGATCTGCGCGACAACGTTACCGTATACGGCAAAGTAGATTTTGAAAAACACCAAAAACTACGTGGACGGCGAGCTGTTCTCCAAACGCCAGCGCCGCGAGCTGACCGCCGGTATTTCGGTAACCTTCTAAACGCCCGCGCATCTGCAAAACCCATTTTGCATCAAAACCGAAACAGCTGTTTCAGGCAGCTTTCAGGCTGCCTGAAAGCGTAAAGGCGTGCTGTTTCCCGGTATCTGACTTGTTGCGGGAGAAATTCATGAAAAGAAAAGCAATTATCCCTGGTGCTGGCTGCGGCGTTTTCGGCCTGTGCCTGAGCCAGTACGCCAGCGCTGATACGGCTACCGGTACACAATCCTGCCGCCAAAGACGGCCAATCCCTATGCCGCCCATTACGGCTATCCTGAAACCCGCACCAGCCAAGACGAAATCGACCGCTTTGAAACCGGCGAATACGGCGATCCGGCCTGCGCTCGGACGGCCGCAATAACACGGTCGATCACGATATCCGCAAGCTCAAACGCAAAGACGACGGCATCGACCGCTACTACGGCGATGTATTGGTGGACAAATACCGCTGGCTGGAAGATGTCGAGCGCATCGAACCTGAATACCGCTACGAAAGCTGCGAAGACCGCAAGCGCAACTATTTCGGCACGCTGTGGGAAAACCCCGAGCGCGAAAAACTGCGCAATGCGATGGAAACCGTGCACAACGAGCAGGGCGAAGTGGATAAATGGGTGAACGCGCAAGCGAAGCCACCACAACTATCTGAACAAAACTCCCTATATCCAGGAAATCGGCAAACGCATCGACAAGCTGATGGACTACGAATACCTGTATTTCGACTTCGACCGCGAATACGGCAAGTTCCATTACGCCCGCTACCCCGACGGCTATTTCCGCCTGAGCAAAAAGGCGCCGACGGCAAATCTAAAGTCATTCTCGACGAAAAAGAACTCTCAAAGACGGCTATGCAGATTGTCAACTACGCACTCAATAGCAACGGCAAATGTTCGCCTACGCCACCCGCGACGGCGCTTCGGATACCGACCACAAAGAGCTAGTATGTGCTCGATACCGAAACCCTGAAAACCCGCCACATCACCACCAATATCCAGCGTGGTGGATGCGGCGGCACGTACACGGCTATCCGCTGGAGTGGAAAGACAACAACAATCTGTGCTACGTCCGCTCACACGGCGGCTGGACGGATCTGATGCTGCACCGGATGGACAAAAACGAGTTCAACGACCTATTATTATGAAGGCGTCGGACTACGACATGACGCCCGACAGCTTCTGGATTGAAGACGACCGCTATCTGATGGTGCAGGGCTCTTTGGGCAGCATCAGCAACACCCTGCTGCTGAAGGATTTGAAAAACCGCCGCTGGATTCAGATCCACAACCGCAAGATGTACGACAAAATCAACAAAGCGGATGCGTTTACCAACTATACCGCCGCCAAGTTCGTCCGCCTGGATGGCAATTATATCTATGTGATTTCCGAAGATAATTCCGAATTTGGCGAACTTCTGAAAAATCGACATCCGCAGTCCGCAGAGAAACGCGAAGTGGTGATTCCCGCGCGAAAACCACCGCCTGACTGCCGGCGTGTACCAAAAGCAGCCGACTATCTGATGCAGTATTACTCTGCCGGTTACGATTCGCTGGCACTGTTTGACGAAAACAGCAAATTCGTCCGCGACATCACCTCGGTTGCCGGCGGCGGCATCAGCAGCCTGACCGCCTACGACTCCGGCGACAAAGACGCCGAAAAACAACTGCCCTCAAAGGCACGCTTGCGGCCAACGAAAAAGACTACTAAGCGCTAGTGTGTGGTTCTACTACCACAAACGGTAACGCCGACCACCACCTACCGCTACAACGTTGAAGAAGACAAATTCTTCGGCGTCAAACGCCGCGATACCATTCCTTTCGATGCCGACAAATACGAAATGCGCACCGTATCCCATCCGTCTAAAGACGGTACCATGGTGCCGATTATCATCAGCCACAAAAAGGGCTGAAACTCGACGGCAAAACCCGACCATTCTCACGGTTACGGCGGTTTCAACGTTGATGCCTACCAGGGCAACTTCACCACCGCAGCCGCAGCCTGGATGCAGAACGGCGGCGTTTACGCCACCGCCGGCCTGCGCGGCGGCAAGGAGTACGGTTCAAATGGCACGACGCGGGCAAGCAGCTCAACAAGCAAAAACGTTTTTGACGACTTTATCGCCGCCGGTGAATTCCTGATTAAGGAAGGCTATACCTCAAAGACTACCTGTCGATTTCGGCGGCGGTTCCAACGGTGGCCTGCTGGTCGGCGCGACCATGGTTCAGCGTCCCTGACCTATTCCGTGTCGCCATTCCCGAAGTCGGCGTGCTCTGATATGCTGCGCACGACAAAATGTACCGCACCGACTACTGGATCAACGAGTACGGCATGGCCGAAGACAGCAAAAGCGATGTACCAGAAACTGCTGTCCTACTCGCCGTATCACTAACGTGCGCGACGGCGTCTGCTACCCCTCCACCACGGTGATGACGTCCAAGCGCGACGACCGCGTGGTGCCGTCGCATTCCTATAAATTCGCCGCCATCCTGCAGGAGAAGCAGTCGTGCATGCGGCCGGTGTTCCTGAATGCCGCCGAGCGCCACGTACCACGGTGACAACACCCGTGCGGAAACCAAGCGCGAGATGAAGGAAAAATTCGCCTTTATCCTGCACGAAAATGGGCATCAAGTCGCTGCCGCCGATTCCCGACAGCCCGCAGCCGCGAGCCGATAAGAAGGCGAAAAATAGCCCGTCTGCTCCCGCAGATAAAGCTGCAGAGCAACCTGAAAACCCGGAAAAGCGGTTTTCAGGCTGCCTTTCTATCGGGAACAGTTTGGGGCGCGGGAACTTTCGGCAGTTCGGCTTCCGGCACGGCGCCAAGATTGCCGCCGGTGCTCAAACCACCGCTCTTGTCGCCTGCTTGGCGGGCAGGCTTTATTGCCGCCGCCCTGCATTATGTCGAAACTCAGCAGCCTGAAAATCGGATGGGCGGTTTCAGGCTGCTGGTCTAAGGGAGTTTTGGCGGCAAGGTCAGCGGCGCAGTTCGCTTTCCATGGCGGCGATGTTCAGCCGGCGGTCGTTGATTTGCAGGGCGAAGCGTTGGGCGGCGCTGCTGTCGCTTCTTACTGCGCGCGGCGCCTTAGGGCGGCTTCGGCGCTTTTAAGCGCAGTTTTTCGCGGCGGATTTCCTGCTCAGCGCCTGCCGGCGCGACGCTTTCGGTTTTAGCAGGGGTAACGTGCCACTTTCACCACCCGCGCCGGTTTACTGATAAGGCGCAGTCTGGCGCAGTTTGACCTGGGTTTTGGCGGCTGTGGCTGCTGCGGGTTTTCCGCGGAACCGGCGGTTTTGGCGGCGGGTGCCGAAGCGGCGGCACGCTCATCCATATCGACGTCGCTGCCGAACCAGTCGCTACGGCAGCGTTCTGACCACGCTTCGCTTTGCGCCACAGCGCGTCGATATCGTCTTCAGGTGCTGCTGTAGCTGCGGATACGGCGTGCACCAGGTTTTCAGGCTGCCTGCAGTTGGCGGCAGGCTTGGTGCTGTCGCAGTTTAAGGCATGGGCGGCAAAGGGTGGGGGCGGACAATAAGGCAAAGAAGGGCGGTTTTTCATGTGCGGTCTCCGAATCAGGCGGCGCGGCGCTTTCAGGCTGCCCTGCCAAACGGCGTGGTTTGAATGGCGGCTTTGGCGCCGACGCGATGATCAGCCGTAGCGGCTGTAGGCGTCCACAATGCCGAGTGTGGCGCAAACCAGTAACAAATGCCAGCTGGACGGCGCGGCGGTGGATGGCGCGTCGCCGGTGCGGTTTGAGCAGGCGCGGCGGCAGCAGGATAGCGGCGGCGAACAGCAGCAGAAACAGGCGGGGATTCATCGGCGGCTGGCGGAAAGAAAGGCAGCCTGAAAGCAAAATAGGCGGGTAAACGGGGCGGTTGCGGCCGCTGCGCCGTTTTTCAGGCTGCCTGATGGCGTGTCGGCATTGGAGCGGGAATGCGGCGGCGGCTGCGGTGTAGCGGTAAAGATGCCGGAATGCCGGCGGGCGCGGGTGGCGGAGATTAGTTTTTCAGTTTGGCGGTGGCTGCTTTGTCCAAGCGGCATTTGTCGAGAATAATGGTGTTGCTTTCGCCGTTGCGGTAGGGAAAGTTTGCCGCCGTCGGTCTGCTTCAGCGTGGCGGGGGTGGCGGGCAGGGTGGTCCACATGGTGCCGTCGGCGGTGGCGCTTTGGTAGATGTTGAGCGGGTTGTTGGCATCGGGTACGCGGAACAGGCCGGGAGAAATATTGCCGTCAGACTTTCACTTGGGCAACGATGATGTCGTTGCCTTTGATGCTCGTACATTACGGTCATCGGCACGGTTTTGTCTATTGTGCAGCTGTAGGCGACTTCGACTTTTTGTCGATGCTCAGCTCGTTGTTGTCGGCAATCGGGGTTAGGGCTTTTTCTGCCGCCAGGGCGGGCAGGGCGGCAGCCGTCAGCCATGGCAGCGAGATATGGCGGGTGGTGTGTTTCATCGGAAATCTCCCGCATCGGAAAGCGGCGGATTAAAACCAATCGGCGGGGCTTGTCAAACCGGGCGGCGGTTTTTGCTGCTTTTTAGAGTTTGACATTGCTTTGCATAATGTAAACCGGCGGGCAGGCAGCCTGAAAAGTGCCGTCCGGTTTTTCAGGCTGCCGGTGCGTGGCGGTGCGGGGTTTGGAAGCTGGGTTGGTGGAAAGCCTGCATGCTGTCCAGATCGAGCGCGGTCAGGCAGCCGCCTGAGGGCGCGGTATCGAGGGCGGCGATACGTTTTTGCGGGTCGTTACGTAGCGCCAGACGACTCGAGTGGCGAACACGACGGTATGGCTCAGATGGCGGCGATCGGGGCGTCGAACCAGGCGTGCAGCTCGGGCGGCATGTCGCCGTAGGTGGCTTTTGAAGCGAAATCGAGTGAGCCGTCGGCATGCGGTGCGCGCATGCGGGTAAAGACGTTGGTAATCAGCCGCAGCCGCGGATAGCCGGTCAAATCGGGCGACCAGGGCATCGGGCGAGTTGCCGTACATATGGTTGAAAAACGGCGCGGGTGATGGCTGCGCAGGGCGTATTCGACTTCCGCCGCCAGCGTTTTTGGCTTCTTCGGCGCTCCATTGCGGCAGAATGCCGGCGTGCACCATCAGATAGCCCTTGTCTTCAACCAGCAGCGGCTGCGCGCGTAGCCAGTCGCGCGCTACGGCGCAGGTTAGGGTGCTGGAGAATGGGGGCGAGGGTGTCGTGGCGTTTGGGGTTGCCGAAGCCGTAGCACAGCGCCAGCAGGTGCAAATCGTGGTTGCCGAGCACGATGCGCACGCTGTCGGCATGGTGCGTAGCGAAACAGCAGGCTTTCGAGCGACTGCGGACCGCGGTTGACGATGTCGCCGGTGAGCCAGAGCGTGTCGCGGTAGTGCTCAAAAGCCGATCAGCGCGAGCAGCGCCTGCAGCTCGCGGTAGCAGCCTGGATATCGCCGATTGCGTAATGTGTCATAAGGAAAATGCCCGCCGGAAAAAGTGGTTTTGCAATGGGGCAATTTTTAAAGGCAAAAAGCCTGCCGGCGAAACCGCCGGACGCGGCAAACGGCGTATTGCGGCATGTCTATGGCGGCAGTTGGGCATTTTAATCGCCGGCAGGGCGGCTTTCTGCCAAACTGCGCGGCAGCTGTTTGGATGCGTTGCCGGGTTTTCAGGCTGCTTTGCGGATGGATTGAACCGGGCAAAAGCAGCCTGAAAAAGTTGGGACGGGCAGGCAGCCTGAAAAGTTTGCTTTTGCCGGATCTGAATTTGGCGCTAACGGCAGCGGCGGCTGCGGCAAACGGCGCTATCCGTGTTTTCAGGCTGCCTTGCGGGATGTGTTAGTTTGGGTTAAAGTGCGTTACGGTTTTCCCAGCAGCCGTACCGCACGGTACGCAGAGGGCAAAAGCCGTGCTGCCGCTGAAGATTCCCCGCCGCCGGCCGAAGCGTTTTTCAGGCTGCGCGGGTGGGTTGGCGGCAGCAGCGCCAGTCCGTTCCGCCCGTTGCGGCGGTTTGTCGTTTTCATGCTTTCAGGCTGCCTGAAAGCCGCCGAGCTTTCACCATCTATCGACGCAGAAAAAGTTTTTCGGCCATCCGCCGCAGCTTTCAATCTCTTCCATATCGAATTGTGGGAGCGTTTTTCGTTTTACGGGATGCAGGCGATCCTGATGATCTACCTGTATTACGCGGCGGACAAAGGCGGGCTGGGCATCGACGAATCGCTGGCCGGCGCCGTGGTCGGCGCCTACAGTGGCAGCGTGTATCTGGCCACCGTCGGCGGCGGCTGGCTGGCCGACCGCGTGCTGGGCAGCGAGCGCACACTGTTTTGGTCGGGCGTGGTGGTGATGGCTGGCCACATCGTGCTGGCGCTGCTGCCCGGTGTGGCGGGGCTGGTGGGCGGCCTGATTCTGATTGGCGCGGGCGGCGGCGGGGTGAAAGGCGTCGGCCACGGCACCGCCGTCGGCTCGCTGTATGAGGTGAAGACACCCGGCCGCTGCGCACGCGGGTTTTTCGATTTTCTATATCGCCATCAATATCGGCGCGCTGCTGGGGCCGCTGCTCACCGGCTGGCGGCAGGTAAACTACAGTTTCCACCACGGCTTCGGCGCGGCGGCGGTGGGCATGGCCTTCGGCCTGTGGCAGTACGGCCGCGGGCGCGGCAGCTGCCCAAAAGCGAAGTGCCCAACCCGCTGCCGGCTAGCCGGCTGCAATCTGGTACTGGGGCTGGTGCTGGCGGCCGTCGTTGCAGTGGTGCTGCTGGTGCGTGCCGACGTGCTGAACGTGCAGAATTTCTCATCGGTACTCAGCATACTGGTGCTGACGATTTCGCTGCTGTATTTTCGCGTTTCTGCTGGTCAACCGCAAAGTTAGCGCCGGCGAAAAACGCCATATCGCCGCCTATATTCCGCTGTTTGCCGCGCTGTGCGTGTTTTTGGGCGCTGTGGTATCAGGGTTTACACTTCGGTAACGGTGTATTTCGACAAAAACCGTGCTGCGGCAGGGTGGTGGCGCCCGAGTGGCTGCGCGGCTGGGCGCCGCTGACGGCTCTGGGCGTCGATCCAGCCAGCAGCCGCTTCGAAATTCCGGTGGGCTGGCTCGCGTCGCTGCAGGCGATGTGGGTGATTGCGCTCTCGGGCGTGATGGCGGCGCTGTGGAGCAAAATGGGGCGCTTCAGCCCAAAGCGCCGGTCGAAGTTTTCGCTGGCGCTCTTGGGCGTGGGCGCGTCTTATCTGTGCTTCGTGCCCTACGTCCATTCGGCGTGCCGCTGCCGCTGATGCTGTTTTTCGCTGGTGATTCTGGCGATTACCGTGTCAGAATTGCTGATTTCGCCGATTTCGATGTCGCTGATTACAAAAATCGCCCCGCGCACTTTAAAACGCAGATGGTCGCCTTAAATTACCTGGCGTTTTCGCTGGGCTTCACGCTCGGCGGCAAGCTGTTCCACGCTATACGAAGCGCTGGGACAGGGGCGCTATATGATGCTCGGCACCATCGGGCTGGCCCGCCGGCGCCGTGATGCTGCTGTGCTCGCCCTTCCTGAACCGGATGATGAAACCAACTCGATTAAACGAAAGGACCACACCCAATGACCACTCCCGCCCAACGTCTCACCGCCCTGCGCGCAGCGATGAAAAAGCACCAACTCGACGCTTGGATTATCCCCTCCGCCGACCCCCATCTCTCCGAATACCTGCCCGAGCACTGGCAGACCCGCAGCTGGGTTTCCGGTTTTACCAGCTCGGTCGGCACGCTGGCGGTAACCGAAAACGAAGCCACCCTGTGAGCGGACAGCCGTTATTGGGAGCAGGCTGAAAAACAACTGGCTGAGCAGCGGCATCCGTTTGGAAAAACTCGGCTTCGGCCGCACCCATATCGACTGGCTGGCCGAAGTGCTGCCGGCAAACGCCGCCGCCGGCATCGCGCCCGACATGCTCTCTGCCGCCGGCCTGAAGCAGCTTCAGGCTGCGCTTTTACGCCAAAAACATCACCCTGCGGCTGGAAGACGACATCGTTAACGGCACTTTTGGAACGAGCGTCCCGCGCTGCCCGATGCGCCCGTTTTTCATCCACGAAGCCGTCTATACCGAGAGAGCGCCGCCGAAAAACTGGCGCGCGTGCGCCAATTTATGCGCGACAAAGGCGCCGACCACCATCTGGTGTCTTCGCTCGACGACATCGCCTGGATCACCAATCTGCGCGGCGGCGACGTCGATTACAACCCGGTGTTCCTGTCGCACCTGCTGATTGATGCCGAGCGCGCCGTATTGTTTATCGACAGCGCCAAGCTCGGCGCCGCCGAACAGGCCTGGCTGCAGGAAGCCGGCATCGCCACCGCGCCTTATGCCGATGCCGCTGATGCCGTGTCCGCCCTTTCAGGCTGCCTGATGTACGATTCGGGCAAAGTGGCGGTATCGGTAGTCGGCCGCCTGCCCGAGGCGTGCGCCTGATCGACCACATCAACCCCAGCACCCTGTTCAAATCGGTGAAATCCGACAAAGAAGTCGAATACATCCGCCAAGCTATGATTCAGGACGGTGCCGCGCTGTGCAGCTTCTTCGCCGAGTTCGAGCGCCGCATCGCCGCCGGCGACAAACTCACCGAGACTGGATGTCAGCGATATGCTCATCGAGCACCGCAGCCGCCGCGAAGCCTATGTTTCTCCCAGCTTCGGCACCATCGCCGGCTACCGCGAAAAACGGCGCCCTGCCGCACTACAGCGCCACGCCCGAAGCCTTCAGCCCGCTCGATGGCAGCGGCCTGCTGCTGATCGACTCCGGCGCCCAGTACAAAAACCGGCACCACCGACATCACCCGCGTGGTGTCCGTGGGCGAAACCGACTGCCGAACAAAAACGCGATTTCACGCGCTGGTGCTCAAAGCCCACATCGCCCTGGCCTGCGCCGTGTTCCCCTGAAGACACCAAAGCGCCGATGCTGGACGCCATCTGCCGCGCCCCGCTGTGGCAGGCGCAATGCGACTACAATGCACGGCACCGGCCACAGCGTCGGCTACTTCCTGAACGTTCACGAAGGCCCGCAGCTGATTGCCTACCGGGCATCGGTGCTCTCGCCGCACCACGCGATGAAAAGCCGGCGATGATCACGTCCAACGAACCCGGCCTTTACCGCCCGGGCAAATGGGGCATCCGCATCGAAAGCCTGGTGGTCCAGCCGCCCCGTGGCGCAGCCGGCAGAAACCGAGTTCGGTCGTTTCCTGTATTTCGAAACCGTAACCATGTGCCCGATCGACACCCGCCTGGTTGAAAATCCCTGCTGAACGACGCCGAAACCGCCTGGCTCAGCCAATATCACGCCACCGTGCGCGCCAGCTCGAACCGCTCACCGAAGGCGAAGCCAAAACCCCGGCTGATTGAGCGCACCCAAGCGATTTGAAACCATTTGCTGCCCAAAGCAGCCTGAAAGCGTCTTTCAGGCTGCTTTTCCCCTGCCCGCCTACGCTCGTCTTGACAGCCGCCGCCGCGCTCTAATATCCGCGCCGCCCCGCTAGAGCGTTTTTCTCAACAACAATCAAAGGAACACGACATGGGCGAACAATGGCTCCCCACCCTGATTACCGAAACCCCGCAGGCCGGCTTCGAGCTGGCGGTTACCCTGAGCCGCCGCGGCGTCAAAACCACCCAGCCCGACGTTGAAGTGCTGAAAAACTGCGCTCCGTTTACGCCAACGACGCCGACAGCTTGACCGCCGCTTCGCGGGTTATCGCCATCAACTTCCCAAACCATCGCCGCCGCCAACAACTACTGGCGCGGCTAAGCCAGCTAGCGGAACCAAGCACCGGCGCAAAGGCAGCCCTGAAAGGGTAGATCCCTTTTCAGGCTGCCTCTTTTCTTTTGCAAGAGTAGGGACAAGCGGCTGTAATCGCGCCCGCCGCTGGGGGAGTAGCGCATCCGCGCGGCAGCTCGCCGAACCTGTCGTCAACATCATTGCCTTTGGGCGTGGCGCAGGCATCTTTATCAAGCCGTAAAGACAGGCAAGACTTAAGGCATACCGTCGGCTCCGTTCGGGGGCGGGCGGTGTGCCTTTTTGTTCTGCCCGCACGGTTCGGAGCGTTTCTGATGGAAGCCTTTTTCTCTTCAACTGTCGGGGTGTTTATCGCCGAAATCGGCGACAAAAACCAGCTGCTGACTTTGTTTCTCGCCGCCCGTTTTGCCGACAAAAAGCGGTGATCGCCGGCATCTTCGCCGCCACCCTGCTCAATCACCTGCTCTCCAGCCGTGCTCGGCGTGATGATCGCGTCGCGCATTGCGTCGGAAATCGTGAAATGGACGGTGGGAATGAGCTTTATCGCCGTCGGCCTGTGGCTGCTGGTACCGGACAAGGACGACGACGGCGATCACTGCCGCTGGCTGAAATACGGCGCCTTTTTCGCCACGCTGGTGCTGTTTTTCCTGGCCGAAATCGGCGACAAAACCCAAATCGCCACGGTGCTGCTGGCCGCCCGCTACGACGCCTGGTAAGCGGTGGTGGCCAGTAGCGTAATCGGCCTGATGGCGGCCAGTAGTGCCGGTGGCTTACTGCGGCGAGCTGGTGGCGAAAAATCCCGCCCGCGCGGTACGCATCACCGCCTGCGCCGTTTTTCTGCGTGCTGGGCGTGCTGACCCTGCTGGGCGCGGGGCTGACGCTGTAAACGGGCGTTTGCCCAAGCAGCCTGAAAACCGGATGGCGCGGACAAAGCGCAAAAAGCAGCCTGAAAACGTTTTTCCGTTTTCAGGCTGCTTTGAGTTTGGGATTGGTGTTTTTCAGGCCGCCTGAGTTTGCCAAGGCAGCCTGAAAAGCGGGCGCTCAGGCCTTGCCGATAATCTGCAGCATTTGGGCGAGGATTTTCGGGTTGGCGGCAACGATGTCGCCGCTTTCCAGCCAACCGCTTTCGCCGGCGGGGTCGATTACGATGCCGCGCACGCTTCCTGCACGATCAGGGCGCCGGCGGCGATGTCCCAGGGTTTTAGGGCCGAACTCGAAAAAGCCGTCAGAAGCGGCGATTGGTAAGCGATGCACAAATCCAGCGAGGCGGCGCCTTCGTGGCGGATGCCGGCGGCTTTTTGGATAAAGGCTTTGAGGGCAGCAAGGTGGTTGTCGAGACCGCTGTGGTCGGTTACCGGAAAGCCGGTGCCGATGATGCAGCGGTTGATTTCGGTGCGCGCGCAGTACGCGGATGCGGCGCTCGTTCAGGCGGGCGCCTTTGCCGCGCGAGGCGGTGGAGATGTCGTTGCGCTCGGGGGGCGTAAACCAGCGCTTCCGCAGTACGCCTTTTGTGCAGCAGGGCGATGGACGGCGTATTGCGGGTGGTAGTGCAGGTAGTTGGTGGTGCCGTCCAGCGGGTCGATAATCCATTCGTATTCAGCGCGTCCGCTGCCGCGGCTGCCGCTTTTCTTCGGCGCTGATGCGGTGGTGGGGGTAGGCTTCGCTGATCAGGGTCGACAATCAGCGCTTCGGCCTGGCGGTCGACGTCGGAGACAGAAATCGTTGGCGGCTTTGTGATCACGCGAGGCTGTCGAGGTTGTTGGCGGCGCGCAGCGTCAGGTCGCCGGCTTTGCGGGCGGCTTTGTAGGCGATGTTGAGGGCGGGGTTGAGCTGGCTCATGGCGAATCTTTCGGGTAGGCGGTTGGGCGGGTGCCGGCGGCTGCGCTTTTCAGGCTGCCTGAAAAGCGGTACAGGCGAAACGGGCGGGCAAAAAGCGGCGGATTATATAGCGAATGCGGCCAAAAGTCTCCATAGCGCCGGGGAGCGTTTTCAGGCTGCTGGGACGGGGTTTTTCAGCGGGCTTTCAGGTCAAACCGTTTTCAGGCTGCCTGCGTGAAGGCAGCCTGAAAAACGGCGGACGTGTTACAGCGCGGGCATCGGCTCTTTGGGCGAGTCTTTTTCGGGGAAGCTGAGCACGGTTTTGTCCTGATAGTCGATCAGCACGCGGCCGCCCTGCGCCGGGCGGCCGAACAGCAGTTCGTCGGCGAGTGCCTGGCGGATTTCTTCCTGAATCAGGCGGCGCATCGGCGCGCGCGCCCATCTGCGGGTCGAAGCCTTTGTCGGCCAGATGGCGGCGCAACTCGTCAGTGAACGTGGCTTCGACCCTGTTTTTCCAGCAGCTGCTGTTCGAGCTGGAGCAGGAATTTGTCCACCACGCGGCCGATAACGGCGGGGGTGAGCAGGGCGAAGGGAATCACGGCGTCGAGCCGGTTGCGGAACTCGGGGGTGAAGGTTTTTGATGGCGGCCATTTTCGTCGCCGGCTTCGCGTTTGGCGGTGAAGCCGAAACCGTTGCCGCTGAGCGCTTCGGCGCCGGCATTGGTGAGTCATAATCAGGGATGACGTTGCGAAAATCGGCGCTTTTGCCGGTGTTGTCGGTGAGCCGGTAGGCGTCCATCACCTGCAGCAGAACGTTGTAGATGTCGCGGTGGGCTTTTTCGATTTCGTCGAGCAGGGAGCACGCAGTGCGGGTGTTTGCTGACGGTTTCGGTCAACAGTCCGCCCTGGTCGAAGCCGACGTAGCCCGGCGGCGCGCCGATCGAGCGGGAGACGGCGTGCGGCTCCATGTATTCGGACATATCGAAGCGCTCCAGCGGCACGCCCAGCGAGAAGGCGAGTTGTTTGGCGACCTCGGTTTTTGCCCACGCGGTGGGGCCGGAAAACAGGAAGCAGCCGATGGGTTTGTCGGGCAGGCCGAGACCGGGCGCGACATTTTGACGGCGGCAATGGCGCATCGACGGCGGCATCTTGGCCGAAGGCCATGTTTTTCAGGTTGCGTGCGAGATGGCGCAGGTTTGTTTGTCGTCATGGGACACGGTTTTTCAGGGGAATGCGGGCGATTTTGGCGACGGTTTGCTCGATTTCGCCGCGGCCGATTTCGCCGCTGCGGCTTTCAGGCTGCATGATGCGCTGGGCGGCGCCGGCTTCGTCGATAACATCGATGGCTTTGTCGGGCAAAAAGCGGTCGGAAATGTGGCGGGCGGAAAGCTCAGCGGCAGCCTGAAGGGCGTCTTCGCTGTAGCGCACGCCGTGGTGGCTCTCGAGGCGGGCTGCAGGCCGCGCAGGATATCGACGGTTTCGGCACGCTGGGCTCGCCGATGTCGATTTTTCTGAAAACGGCGGCTTAAGGCGTGGTCTTTGCTGAATATGGTGCGGTATTCGTTGTGGGTGGTGGCACCGATGCAGCGCAACCGGCCTTTGGTACAGCGCCGGTTTGAGCAGGTTGGAAGCGTCCATGTGGCGCCCGGCGGTTTCGCCCGCGCCGATCAGGGTGTGGATTTCATCGACGAACAACAGCGATTTGGGCTGCTGCGCCAGCAGCTCTTTGAGCACGGCTTTGATGCGGGCTTCAAAGTCGCCGCGGTATTGGTGCCGGCCAGCAGGGGCGCCCATGTCGAGCGACGGTGTGGCCGGCCAGCACTTCGGGCACCTGCTGGTTTTCGATGCGGTAGGCCAGCCCTTCAGCCAGCGCGGTTTTTGCCGACGCCGGCTTCGCCCACCAGCAGCGGATTGTTTTTGCGGCGGCGGCACAAAACCTGCACCAGCCGCTCCATTTCGGCTTTGCAGCCGATTAAAGGGGTCAATGCGGTAGCGCGCACTTCCTGGTTGAGATTGACGGTGTAGGCATCCAGCGGCTTGGCGGCGGGCGGCAGGTCTTCGTCGTCTTCGCCATCGCCGTCGTAAGCGGTGTCTTCTTCGATCGGTCAGGCCGTGGGAGAGATAGCGCAGCAGCTTGCAGCGGGTGAGCGACTGCAGCTACAGAAAATAGGAAGCAGGGGCTGTCTTTTTCGTCGAGCACCGCCGCAAAAGATCAGCCGCTTCAAAGGCTCCCTGCGAAGACTGCTGCTTGTGGATGATGGCGCGCTGCATCACCCGCTCGAAACCGGGCGGTCGGCTGCGGCTCGCGGCTGCTGCCGGCCGGCAGCAGAGGGTGTTTTCGCTGATGCTCTCCTGCAGCTGTACCGCCAGCAGGGCGGTGTCCACGCCGCAGGCGTCAAGGGTTCCGCCACTTTGGACGAATGCTGCAGCAGGCCGAGCAGCAGCTGCTCCAGTCCGACCAGTTCGTAGCGTTTTTCTTTGGTGTCGTGGTAGAGACGCTCGATTGCTTCTTCCAACTCTTTGCTGATCATCAGATCTCCTCAACAATGCACATCAGCGGGTGGCCCAGCCGCTTCGGCCAGCGACAGTACCTGCTGCTGTTTGGTTTTGCGCGATGTCGCGCGTGTAGGTCACGCACAGCCCCGCCCTTCGGTGTGCACCTGCCACATCACGCGCTCGGCGGTATCTTCTGGGCAGCAGGAAAATTTCAACCAGCACCGCCACCACGAAATCCATCGGCGTGTAGTCGTCGTTGAGCAGGAAAACGCCGAAGCGTTTGGGCGAGGGCGGTTTTTCTGCAGGTGGTTTGCAGTAATTCGGGGAGAGGCTCATTTTGTGTCGGCGATTGTTGTATTTTGTTTCATTTTAATGAAAAACCGCTTTTGCCCAAACAAAAACTTGACGCAGGCGCTAACACAGGTAAAAAGCCCGACAGCAAAAGCGCGCCGTACTAGAAAAGCCTGTTTTGAGCGTTAAACCGAATGAAACTGAATTTTTGGCAGCCGCGGATTTGCTTTTTGTTTAATTTTTGTAGAAAGTAGCATCACATGGCAACAGGTATTGTTAAATGGTTTAACGACGCCAAAGGCTTCGGTTTCATCACTCCGACGAAGGCGGCGAAGATTTTGTTCGCCCATTTCTCCGCCATCAATATGGAAGGTTTCAAACCCTGAAAGAGGGTCAGAAAGTTTCCTTTGATGTCACCACCGACCCCAAAGGCAAACAGGCTGCAAACATTCAGGCTGCCTAAGCACCCTGAAATTTGCACACCGGAAACACCGGGCAAAGGCAGATTGCAAAATCTGCCTTTTTGCTTTTTCAGGCTGCCGCAAAGCCCGCGGCAGCCTTCCTGCCCTGCAAAGCGCCGTGTTTTTGGTATGATGCCCCGCAGCTTCGGCACAAGGCCGCCGCGCCCTTTGCGCGCTGCCCGAGCCGGCGCTTCAAGAAAAACACCGCAGTCCGCGCATTCCGTTTTCAGGCTGCCTGAAACGGATTTTTCCACATCTTTCATCTATGGAGAACCCGCTATGAAAAACCCCAATCCGTGTTGCCGTAACCGGCGCCGCCGGCAAATCGGTTATGCCCTGCTGTTTCGCATCGCTTCGGGCGAAATGCTCGGCAAAGACTCAGCCCGTGATTCTGCAGCTTTTTGGATCTGCCGCAGGCGCAAAACGCCGTTAAGGGCGTGATGATGGAATTGCAGGACTGCGCTTTTCCGCTGCTGGCCGGCATGATCGCCACCGATGATCCCGAAGTAGCGTTTAAAGACGCGCAAATCGCCATTCTCGTCGGCGCCCGTCCGCGCAGCAAAGGTATGGAGCGCGCCGATTTACTGCAGGCCAACGCGCAGATTTTCACCGTGCAGGGTGCCGCGCTCAACAAAGTGGCCGACCGCAACGTTAAAGTGCTGGTGAGTCGGCAATCCCGCCAACACCAACGCCTACATCGCCATGAAGTCCGCCCCCGATCTGCCGGCGAAAAACTTCACCGCCATGCTGCGTCTCGATCACAACCGTGCCGCCAGCCAGATTGCCGAGAAAACCGGCAAGGCCGTTGCCGACATCGAAAAACTGTGCGTTTGGGGCAACCACTCGCCCACCATGTACGCCGACTACCGCTTCGCCACCATCGGCGGCCAGAGCGTGAAAGACATGATTAACGACCAGGACTGGAATGCCAACGTCTTTTTGCCCACCGTCGGCAAACGCGGCGCCGCCATTATCGAAGCGCGCGGCCTGTCTTCCGCCGCATCTGCCGCCAACGCCGCCATCGACCACATCCGCGACTGGGTGCTGGGCACCAACGGCAAATGGGTAACCATGGGCATCCCGTCCGACGGCTCCTACGGCATCCCCGAAGGCACCATTTTCGGCTTCCCCGTTACCTGCGAAAACGGCGAATACAAGTTGGTGCGCGATTTGGAAATCGACGACTTCAGCCGCGAGGCGCATCAACATCACGCTCAAAGAGCTGGAAGACGAAAAAAAGCGGGCGTGGCGCATCTGCTGTAAGTCCGCGGTACATCCGGTAAATCGAATTGAAACGGCTTTCAGGCTGCCTGAAAGCCGTTTTTAACGGCTAAAAGCAGCCTGAAAGTTTTTCAGGCTGCCTTTGGAGTGCGGTTTGGAATTAAGCGACGTCGTTGCGCGAAGCAATAACCTTGTCGATCAGGCCGTATTCGGCGGCGGCCTGGGCAGACGTGAAGTTGTCGCGGTCGGTATCGCGCTCAACCCGCTCCAGCGGCTGGTACCGGTGTGCTGGGCGAGCAGGCGGTTGAGCGTGTCTTTCATTTTCAAAAAGCTCGCGGGCGTGGTTTTCGATATCGGACGCCTGTCCGCCCAAACCGCCGCCGATCAGCGGCTGGTGGATCATCACACGGCTGTGGGGCAGGGGCGAAGCGTTTGCCTTTGGCGCCGGCGACCAGCAGCATCGCGCCCATGCTGGCGGCCTGGCCCAGACACAGGGTCTGCACGTCGGGCTTGATGAAGTTCATGGTGTCGTATATCGACATGCCGGCGGTTACGCTGCCGCCGGGGCTGTTGATGTAGAAATAGATGTCTTTGTCGGGGTTTTCGCTTTCGAGAAACAAAGCTGCGCCACCACCAGATTGGCGGTGTGGTCGTTAACTTCGCCGACCAGAAAGATAATCCGTTCTTTGAGCAGGCGCGAGTAGATGTCGAAGGCGCGTTCGCCGCGGCCGCTCTGTTCGATAACGGTGGGAATCAGGGTATTGTTGCGGATGTCGGGGAATCATATCGTTTTCCTTGCTGCGGGTTGGTCGGGAATGGGAGAAGCGGCTTTTCAGGCTGCCGCTAAAACGGGAAAAAGCACCGCGGCTAAAATGGCTGCAGGGGTCTGCTGCAGGGTTTCGGGCGGCGGTGCTTCGGCTTTCAGGCTGCCTTTTCAGGCTGCTTTAGGCGGCAGCCATGATTTCGTCAAAAGACAGGCTTTTTTTCGGTGGTTTTGGCTTTGCCCAGTACGAATTCGACGACGTTGTTTTTCCAGCGCCAGATTGGCCACGCCACTCAAGCGGTTGCGGTCGGCAAAGTACCATTCGGCCACTTCTTCGGGGGTCTTCGTAGCTTTCGGCGAATTCCAGCACCAGCGCGCGGATTTGTTCGTCGCTAGCGTGCAGTTTGTTTTCTTCAACGATAACCGGCGGCAACAGGCCGAGTGCCACGCGCTCGGCGGCGCGCTCGGCAAACATCTCGGCGGGCAGGTTGAGCTGGGCGGGATCCATGCCTTGCGAAGCCAGGTTTTTCTTCATGTCTTCAGGCCAGGCGGGCGGCTTCTTCGTTCACCAGCACCTGCGGCAGCGGGAATTCGTGGCTTTGGCGCAGCGCGGCCATTACCGCGTCACGGTTTTTGCCGTCCACGCGGCGTTTGACTTCGCGGGCAACGTTTTTGCGGACTTCTTCGCGCATTTTCACGGTGTCGCCGTCTTCAATGCCCAGCGCGCGGGCGAACTGTTCGTCCACTTCGGGCAGCACGGGTTCGGCAACATTGTGCAGGGTGATGGCGAAAACGGCGGTTTTTGCCGGCAACGTCTTTGCCGTGGTAGTCGTCGGGGAATTTGACTTCAACGTCTTTGCTTTCGCCTTCTTTCAGGCCGCTGACGCCGGCTTCAAATTCAGGCAGCATCTGACCCTGGCCGAGAATGAAAGGGTAGTTTTTGGCGCTGCCGCCTTCAAAGGGGATGCCGTCGATGGTGCCGGCAAAGTCGATGATGACGCGGTCGTCGTTTTGTGCGGCGCGCTCGACGCGGTTGTAGCAGGTGCGCTGTTTGCGCAGGATGTCGATGGTTTTGTCCACTTCGGCATCGCCTACTTCGGCGCTGGTTTTTTCGATTTCCAGCGCGGAAAGGTCGCCCTACTTTGATTTCAGGATAGACTTCGTACACGACACGGCTTGGAAGGAATCCGGCGTTTTCCTGGTTTTCAACCGGCTCGATGCCGGTGAGGGCAGCCACGCGCAGGTTTTTCGCCTTTGACGGCTTCTTCAAAGGCTTCGCGCACGGCGTCGTTCAATACGTCGTTCTGGATGCCGGCGCCGTACATGGAGCGACCATTTTCAGCGGCGCTTTGCCGGGGCGGAAGCCGTCGATGCGCACGCGGCGGGCGGTCTGCTTCAGGCGGCGGTCGGTTTCGGCGTTTACCGCTTCCCATGCCACGGTAACGGTGGTTTTGCGTTCCAGAGGGTTCACTTGTTCGGTTGTTTCGCTCATGGCGGCCTTTCTCAATTTAGCGTTCGGTGGTTTTCAAAAACGCGCGAGTTTAGCACAATAAAAGGTTTTTCAGGCAGCCTGAAAACACATAAAAATGCCCGTTTTTCATGCACGGGCGGCACCGCGGATGCTCAGTTACCGCCACTCGCTTTCATGCCGGCAACCATGCCGACATGCTCAAACATTCACCCTGTTTCTGACGCTGGAATATTTCGGCCGCAAAGACAAACCCTATTGGTATATCGACACCCACGCCGGCGCCGGACTGTATGCGCTCGATTCCGGTTTTGCGCAAAATTGGGCGAGTACCGCGACGGCTGGCTGCGCGTGCGGCAGGCGGAAAAACTTCCGGCCGATCTGGCGCGTTTCGCTGCTTTCGTGCGCGAAAGGCAGCCTGAAAACCGCTACTGCGGCTCGCCGTGGCTGGCTGCCGAGTTGCTGCGGCCGGGACGACCGCATCCGCTGTTTTGAAATGCACCCGGCCGATTTTTCCGCTGCTGGAACAGACGCTTGCTGTCGTCGGCCGCCGCGCCAAGTCCGCTGCGAAGACGGCTACGGCGGACTGTTGTCGCTGCTGCCGCCGCCGCCGCGCCGCGCCGTGGTGCTGGTCGATCCGCCCTATGAGGAAAAAGCAGGACTACCGGCGGGTGGTGAGCACGCTGCAGGCCGCGCTTAAGCGCTTTGCCACCGGCTGCTATCTGGTGTGTATCCCTGTTTGAGCCGTGCCGAAAGCCGGACGCTGCCGGAAAAAAACTGGCGGCGCTCTCGCCCAAATCGCTGCGCGCCGAACTCCACGTCCGCCGCCCGCAGGCTGACGGCTTCGGCATGCACGGCAGCGGTATGTTCGTTATCAATCCGCCCTATGTGCTGGCGGCGCAGCTGCGCGAAAACCTGCCCGCGCTGACGCGGCGCTGCTGGCGCAGGGACGAGGGCGCGCATTTCGTGCTGGAAACGCGGGGTTTGGATTGAATGGTACGCGCCGAAAGGCAGCCTGAAAAACCGGCGGCGGTTTTTATCGGGCGGCAAAGTGGCATGGCAAAGGGCTTGATGGTTTTCAGGCTGCTTTTTCCGGGTTGGAAAAAGCAGCCTGAAAAGTTTCCCTGAAGGCGTTTGGAATCGTGCCGCCGTTTAGGCGCTGCGTTTGGCTTGGGGCGGAATAGCGGCGGTGTGGGGCAGGGGCGCCGTTTTGCAGGGGCGCTGAAACGGGTATCGAGAATGCGCTCGGCGGCGGGCAGGATGTCGAACTGCCCGGGATTGCAGTTCAGATGCCGATCAGGCCGAGCACGCAGCTTTTGCAGATACAGGGTGGACAGCTCGAGATCGGTGTCGGCCGGCAGCGAGGCCGCGCTGGTGGCACAGCTGCATCACGCTGCGGATTTGGCCGTAGCCGATTTTCGTAATATTTTTCCACCAGCTCGGTAATCGCCTGGTTGGCGGGGCTGGCTTCGCATTTCATATACAGCACGTTGCAGAATTTTTGGTGTTTTTCGTCCTGCGCCATGCGCCGGAAAAATGCCGAGTATGCTTTGGCGCAGATGCGCCCACAGATTGTCGGAGGCTTTGGCTTCGTCGGAGTCGAAAGGCTCGACCAGCGGGGTGAGTAGCAGTGGAACAGGGGCGTCGAACAGGGTCTTCTTTGTTTTTGAAATGCCAGTAGAGCGCGCCGCGGGTTACGCCGGCTTCTTGGGCAATTTCCTGCAGCGAGGAGCGGGTTACGCCGTTGCGCCAGAATACTTCCAGCGCCGCGTCCAGCAGGTGCTGGCGGGTTTTTGGGCTTCGATTTTGGTTTTTGCGCATGGTGGTTTGTGGTGCTTGGTTAAGAAATGGTAAAGACTGAATCTGCCATACAGGCTTGTATGTATAATGCCGCGTTTTTGACAGAATGTAAAACCCCGATGCGCTGCCCGAGGCTTTTTCAGGCAGCCTGAAACATTTAAAAAACCTTGTTAAACAATCTATTGAAAATCAGGAAAAAAATAAAATGACCCACTCATCACGCGGCCCGGCGCCTGACAGTGCTGGCGTTGTTGCTGCCGCTGGCATTGGCGGCCTGCCCGAATAAAAAACGAAGAGCGGCAAAAGCAAATCGCCGAAAAAACGGCGCAGCTGCAGCCTGAAGTTTCGGTGCTGACGGTAAAAGCCGAAGACGTGCTGCTGGAAACCGTGCTCGGCGGCCGGTTGGAAGCGGTGCGCACCGCCTACATCGTGCCGCAGGTCAGCGGCATCGTGAAACGCCGCCTGTTTGAAGAAGGCTCGTTCGTTAAAGCCGGCCAGCCGCTTTACCAGCTTGACGATGCCGTCTACCGCGCCAATCTGAAAGCGCCCGTGCGTCGCTGCTGTCTGCCCAGGCTGCGCTGGCGAAAAGCCAATGCCGATGTGTCGCGCTACCAGCCGCTGGTGCAGGCCGATGCCATCAGCCGCCAGGAGTGGGATGCGGCGCTTACTGCCAAGCGTTCGGCCGAAGCGCAGGTGAAATCGGCGCAGGCGGTCATCAATGCGGCGCAGGTCAATGTGAACCATGCCTATATCACCGCGCCGATTGCCGGCATCATCGGCGAATCGAAAGTCAGCGAAGGCGCGCTGGTTACCGCCAACAGTACCCAGATGGCGCTGATCCAGCAGAACGACCCGATGTATCTCAATATCCAGCAGTCGGTCAACGATATGCTGAAACTGCGCCAGCAACTTTCCAGCAACGAGCGCGTGCTCAACGAAGCGATCGAAGTCGGCGTTGAATTTGAAGACGGCAGCGAATACCCGCACAAAGGCCGCCTGCTGTTTACCAACTACGGTGGACGAGGTACCGGCCAGGTTAATCTGCGCGCAGCGATTCCCAATCCGAACCTGATTCTGATGGGCGGGCTGTATGTGCGGGTGAAACTGCCGGTATCCGGCGATGCTCAATGCCTATGTGGTGCCGCAGCGTGCGGTTACCGCAGCAAAACCGACACCGTAACCATTGTCAATGCCAAGGCGGCTTCGAGCCGCGCACGGTGAAAAATCGTGGCGCAAAGGGCGACAGCTGGGTCATCAGCGAAGGCCTGAAAGACGGCGATAAAGTGGCGGTGGACGGCACCATGATCGCGGGCATGCTCCATTCCAAGAGCGTGAAAACCAAAGAATGGCAGCCTGAAAAGAAAGAAGCCGCATCCGCGCCCGCCACTGCGGTTCAGGCTGCTTCCGCTCCGGCTGCTGCGGCGTCCGCGCCCGCAGCTTCGGTGCCGGCATCCGCACCGCCGCATCGTCAGCCAATAAACGGGTGGAACATGGCAAGATTCTTTATTGACCGCCCGATTTTCGCCTGGGTGATTTCCATCTTTATCATCTTGGCGGGTATTTTTGGGCATCCGCAGCCTGCCAGTATCGCAATATCCTTCGGTGCGTACGCACCACCATCAGCCTGAACGCGACCTATCCGGGCGCTTCGGCGCAGGTCATGGAAGACAGCGTGCTGGCGGTGATCGAGCGCAGCATGTACGGCATCGAGGGGCTTGGACTACATTTCCACGTCCGCCGACTCCAGCGGCAGCGGTTTCGGTATCCCTGACCTTTACGCCGAAAAACCGACGAAGACGTTGCCCAGCAGGAAGTGCAGAACAAGCTCTCCGAAGTGCTGAGCACGCTGCCGGTACCGATGCAGCAGTATGGTGTCAAGGTTTCCAAATCGCGCTCCAACTTCCTGATGGTGCTGTCGCTGGACTCGCAAACCCAGGAAGTCGCCGATATGACCGACTACGCCCAGCGCAACATCATCCCGAGCTGCAGCGCGTCGAAGGCGTGGGTGCGGTGCGCATGTTTGCCGCCCTAACGGGCGATGCGCATATGGGTTGATCCGCAGAAACTCAAAGGCTACAACCTGTCGCTTTACCGACGTTTCCGCCGCGATCAACGCGCAAAACGCGCAATTTCCGCCGGCTCGCTCGGCGCTCTGCCGGCAGTGGAAGGGCAGGGGCTTTACCGCCACCATTACCGCTGAAGGCCAGCTCAGCACGCCCGAAGAGTTCGGCAACATCATGCTGCGCAGCAGCTGGCGAGGGCGGCAACGTCTATCTGAAAGACGTCGCCCGCATCGAGTTGGGCTCGGAAAGCTACGCTACTACCATGCGTCTGAACGGCAAACCGGCGGTGGGCATTGCGGTGATGCTCTCCAACAGCGGTAACGCCACCGCCACCGCTGCCGCCGTTAAAGCGCGGATGGAAAAAGCTGAAGGAATTCTTCCCGGCGACGTGCGGTGGAAAGCGCCTTACGACACTTCGATTGCCGTCGATATTTCGATTGAGAAAAGTGGTGCATACGCTGGTTGAAGCGATGGTGCTGGTGTTTATCGTGATGTTTGTCTTCCTGCAAAACATCCGCTATACCCTGATTCCGGCGATTGTGGTGCCGATTTCGCTGTTGGGCGCGTTTGCCGGCATCTACTATTTCGGCATGTCGATCAACGTGCTGACCATGTTCGCGATGGTGCTGGTGATCGGTATTGTGGTGGACGATGCCATCGTGGTGGTGGAAAACGTCAGAAAGGATTATGTCGGAAGAAGGACTGGCGCCGCTGCCAGTACCAAAAGGCGATGAGCCAGATTACCGGTGCGGTTATCGGTATTACTGCCGTGCTGATTTCGGTGTTTATCCCGCTGACCCAGTTTGAAGGCGCGGTGGGCAATATTTACCGCCAGTTTGCCGTTACCATGATTCTGGCAATCGCCTTCTCCGCCTTTTTGGCGCTGACGCTGACCCCGCCCTGTGCGCCACCATGCTCAAGCCGGTGGAAAAGGGCATCATTTGGAAAAACGCGGCTTCTTCGGCTGGTTCAACCGCATGTTTGACGCCGGCAACAAACGCTATGAAGGCGTTGTCGCCAAAACCCTGCGCAATTCTGCCGCCTCGATGGTGATCTGGCTGGTAGTCGGTGCCGGTGCGGTGTGGATGTATGCCCGCCTGCCCGAATCTTTCCTGCCGGTTGAAGACTCCGGCAACTTTATGAGTCAGCGATGCGGCTGCCGGCCAGGCGCCTCAAAGCGCGTACCGACAAAACCATCGAAGCGGTGGAAAAAGTGGTGATGGCCAAAGAAAAGTAGAGAGCATCATCACGGTATCCGGTTTCAGCTTTTTCAGGCAGCAGCCAGAACATGAGCTATCGGCTTTTGTATCGCTCAAAGACTGGGACGAGCGCCCCGGCCTGATCCATTCGGCCAGCATCGTTGCCCAAATGCTGATGGGCGAACTGATGACCAGCGGCGCCGTCAAAGACGGCTTCGCGCTGGCAGTCAACCCGCCCGCCATCCGCGAGCTGGGTAACGGCGGCATCGAGTTCTACCTGCAGGATCGCAACAACTGAGCGGTCACGCCGAACTGATGGCCAAGAGTAACGAACTGCTGGCGAAAATGAGCCAGAACCCAATGTTCTCCGGCCCGCGCAACAACGGCCTGCCCGACTCGCCGCAGCTCGAGCTGGAAATCGACCGCAAAGCGATGGCGGCGCAGGGCATCAGCATGACCAGTGTGCGCGCCACCCTTGCCGCAGCCCTGGGCGGCAGCTATGTCAACGACTCCCCAACAACGCCGCCTGCAGAAAGTGATGGTTCAGGCCGAAGCATCCGCCCGTATGCAGGAAGAAGACGTGCTCCAGCTTACCGTGCCCAACGGCGGCGGTCAGGCCGTTCCCCTGTCGTCCTTTGTCAAAGCCAAATGGGTGCCGGGCGTCGAGCAGAGCCTGCGCTTTAACGGCTATCCCGCCGTGCAGATGAGCACCCAGGTCGGCAACGGCTCCACCGGCCAGGCGATGGCCGAAAATCGAGAAAAATGGTCAAAGACAGGTGGCGGCTACAGCGTCGAATGGCAGGGGCCAGTCGCGCGAAGAAAGCCAAAGGCTCGTCGCAAAAGCTGATGCTCTACGGCTTTGCCGCGCTGTCGGTATTCTTGGTGCTGGTAGCGCTGTGATGAAAGCTGGTCGATTCCTTTGCCGTGCTGCTGGTTGCCCCGCTGGGTCTGTTCGGCGTCGTGTTTGGCGTTGCCAGCCGCAACCTGTTCAACAACAGCGTCGGCATACCGGTGGCCTTTGCCAGCGACATCTATTTCACCGTCGGCATGATTACCGTGATGGGTCTGAGCGCCAAAAACGCCATTCTGATTATCGAGTTTGCCAAAGACCTGCAGGCCGAAGGCAAAAGCGCGCTGGCGCGGCACTCGAAGCAGCGCACCTGCGCTTCCGTCCGATTCTGATGACTTCGTTTGCCTTTATTTTGGGCGTGGTGCCGCTATACTTCGCTTCTGGCGCCAGCTCCGGCAGCCAGAGCGCCATCGGTACCACCGTATTCTGGGGGTATGACCATCGGCACCCTGTTGTCGGTATTCCTGGTGCCGGTGTTCTACGCCGTGGTGCGCGAGCCTGTTTAAGCCGACCAAGCACGAGCTGGAAGTAGTCGCCGCCAATGCCCACCTGCACGGCGAAAGCCGCAAAGATTCCGACAGCCACAACCCTCAAACCTTTTCAGGGCTGCCTGAAACCAGGCAGCCTGAAAGAAAAAGGACAACCATGAAAACCACATTCAAACCCGTCCTGCTGGTAGTCAGCACCGCCGCCGTTTTGTCGGCGTGCAATCTAGCGCCCTAAATACCAGCAGCCCAAAGTCGATCTGCCCGCCGAGCAGTTCCGCTACGACGCCCGCGACAACGGCGTCCGCGCCGCCGCCGTCGGCTGGCAGGACTACTTCGCCGATCCGCGCCTGCACCGCCTGATCGAAATCGCCCTGAAAAAAACAATACCGACCTGCGCACCGCCAGCCTGAACGCCGAGCAGGTGCGCGCAGTACGCCATCGCCCGCGCCGACCGCTTCCCGGCGAACGGCAACGGCAGCGCCACCACGCAGCGGCAACGCCAATGGCGCCGGCAACGCTTTCAGCGCCGGTTTTGGGCATCGCCTCCTTCGAGCTCGACTTGTGGGGCAGGGGTGCGCAACACCAGTCGAGGCCGCGCTGCAGAGCTACTTCGCCAGCACCGCCGCCCGCGACGCCACCCATCTGAGCCTGATTTCCAGCGTCGCCAAAGCCCGCTTCAACGAAATCTACGCCGAAGACGCCATGAAGCTGGCGCAAAACGTGCTCGACAGCCAGCAGGAAACCTACCGTCTGGCCAAGCTGCGCCACAAAGCCGGCGTGATTTCCGCCATCGACCTGCGCGAGCAGAAACCGTGATTGAAAACGCCAAAAGCCTCCTACGCCGCCGCCGTCCGCGCCCGCGAGCGGAGGCACGCAACGCCCTCGAGCTTCTGATCGCGCAGAAACTGCCCGACGATCTGCCCCGCGCCCTGCCGCTGGCACAGCAGTTCAATATCCGCAACCTGCCCGCCGGCCTAAGCTCCGAAGTGCTGCTCAACCGCCCGACATCCGCGCCGCCGAGCACAACCTGCGTCAGGCCAACGCCAATATCGGTGCCGCCCGCGCCGCTTTCTTCCCCACCATCGGTCTCACCGGCAACGCCGGCTTCAGCAACAGCGAACTGAGCAATCTGTTTGAATCCGGCAGCCGCAACTGGTCGATCGGCGGCGTAATCAGCGTACCGATTTTCAACTGGGGCAAAAACCAAGGCCAATCTCGATGCCGCCAAAGTCGCCCAGGAAAAACCATCGTCGCCTACGAAGCCGCCGTGCTGCAGCGCCTTCCGCGACGTGGCCGACGCCCTGGTGGCGCGCGCCGCGCTCAACAGCCAGTACCAGGCCAACAGCGCCCAGGCCAAAGCCCAAGCCGAACGCCTGCGCCTGATCCGCCTGCGTTACAAACACGGCGTTTCCAGCTCGCTCAACCTGCTCGACGCCCAGCGCGGCAGCTATTCGGCTGACAGCACCCTACTGTCCACCCGCCTGAATATGGCCGAGAACCTTGCCGATCTCTACAAAGTGCTCGGCGGCGGTCTCAGCGCTACACGCAGGACGACGAACAGGGTGCGCGCCCAGCTCAAAAGCAGTCGGCGACGCCCGCGCCGCCGAGAACGGCAACGAGTGCCAGCGCCCCGCAGCAGCAGTAAACACCCACCCCGACAAGGCGGCCTGAAAACCGGTTTTTGGTTTTCAGGCTGCCTGATTTTCAGTTGTAGCTTGGGTCGCGATCCAACATATCTTTAGCATCGGAAAATGTTGGGTTTGGCAACCCAACCTACCTATTGGGGGCGTAGGGGAAGGGGAGCAAGGTATGCGGCGGGATGGCGTTTCAGGCTGCCTGAAGGCTGTTTTGCGTAAAGCCCGCGTAGTTTACCGAGAAAATTGTCGGCCTATGGCGTATTGTGCGGCGGGTTTTGCTAAAATCCGCCCTTTGCGTCCGCTGGTGCCGTTTCGGTCTGCGGGTGCCCGCACACAAAGCCGCAGGCAGCCTGAAAGCTGTCCGCCCGTTTTCTGGCCGTGCCGCCGCCTGTATCGGCGGCACGTTTGGCGCGAGGCGGACGGCGCCGATACGGGAGTTTTTCAGGCTGCCGCAATACCACAAAAATACAAGGATTTTTATGCTGTTATGGCTGGCCAAAGTTCAGCAACTGGTTCTCGGTGCTGAATGTTTTTCCACTACACCACCTTCCGCGCGGTGATGGCGGCGCTGACAGCGCTGGCGTTCAGCCTGATGCTCGGGCCGTGGACGATCCGCAAGCTGACGGCGCTGAAGGCTGGGCGAGGCCATCCGCAGCGACGGCCCGCAGACGCATCTGGTCAAAAGCCGGCACGCCGACGATGGGCGGGGTGCTGATTCTGCTGATCGATTACGTTTGCCACGCTGCTGTGGGGCAATCCGTCCAATCCTTATCTGTGGATTCTGATCAGGGGTGCTGCTGGGCACGGGTGCGCTGGGTTTTTACGACGACTGGCGCAAGGTGGTTTTATAAGGACCCCAACGGCGTGTCGGCGAAATTCAAAAATGGTGTGGCGGACGGTGGTGGCGCTGGCCGCCGGCGCGCTGCTGTTTTATGTTGCCCGCTCGGGGGCGACCAATATCCTGATCGTGCCTTTTTTCAAGCGGGTGGCGCTGCCTTTGGGCGTGGTCGGCTTTGTGGTGCTGGCGTATTTCACCGTTGTCGGCACGTCCAATGCGGTGAATCTGACCGACGGCCTGGACGGGCTGGCGGCGTTTTCGGTGGTGCTGGTGGTAAGCGGGCTGGCGGTGTTTGCCTACGTTACCGGCCACGTTAAGTTTGCCGGATATCTGCAGCTGCCTTTCGTGCCGGGCGCCAGCGAAGTGGTGGTGTTCTGCGCGGCAATGTGCGGCGCCTGCCTAGCTTTTTGTGGTTCAATGCCGCGCCGGCGCAGGTGTTTATGGGCGATGTCGGCGCGCTGGCGCTGGGCGCGGCGCTGGGTACCGTAGCGGTAATCGTGCGCCAAGAATTTGTATTGGTCATCATGGGCGGCCTGTTTGTGGCGGAAGCCTTGTCGGTGATGCTGCAGGTGGGCTGGTACAAGAAAACCAAAAAAACGTATCTTCCTGATGGCGCCCATCCACCACCACTTCGAGCAAAAGGGCTGGAAGGAAACGCAGGTGGTGGTGCGCTTTTGGATTATCACCATCGTGCTGGTGCTGGTCGGTCTGAGTACGCTGAAAATCCGTTAGGCAGCCTGAAAACCCGTTTCAGGCTGCTTGGTTAGGCTATGAGGGAGAAACGCTATGTTGGATGCTTTGATGCTGCTGGTGTTCGGCAAACTGCAGGAGCATGTATACGAAGAAACGTCGCGCGCGCCTGGCGGTGGGCGCTGGCCTATCGCTGTTTGTTCTCGGCAGTCAGCTGTTCGGCGGCAATGCCAATCTGCTTGCCCTGCTGATCAGCGCGGTGCTGGTTTTTCTTTATGCCTGGGCGTATTTCGGCCTGCTGCGCTATTTTGTCGACAGCCTGATGGTATGGCTGCTGGTGTATATCGGCGGCGCGCTACTGCCGCTGCTGATTGCCCTGAAGCTGATTGCTGCGGCGCAGTCTTGAGATGCAGCCTGAAAACAAGGACGCTAAATGTCTTCTTCTTCGGAAAAATAAGATTCAAACCGCGATTTGGATGATTGGCATGGCGCTGTTCGGCGCCTTCGGCTAGTGGGGCTGGAAGTTTATCGACGCCGCCGGCAAAAGCGCCGAAGGCCTGCAGGCCGGGCAGGGGCGCGTCGGCGGCGTCGCAGATGCGCTCGAGCGACAGCTTCGCGCCCGCATCGGCTTCGGGCATCAACTACGGGTCTTCGGCCGAGAGCGTCAGCAGCGGGCGGGACGTCGCCATCGAAGCGGGCGAGTTCTCCTACCGCAACGGCACGCCCGCGCGTGCTGCTGTCACTGCGCAACAGCGGCGGTTTCGCCGCTATCGTCGGTGTATGTGAGCCCTGACGCTGTATCTCGACGGCAAGGCCGATGCCAAAAGCCGTCGGCATTCCGGTGAAAACTGTCCAGCCTGCTCGCGCCCGGCGCCGAAACCGTAATCGCCGTGCCGCTGGATGATGAAAAATGGTACCGCGACGCCGTGCGCCAGGCCGCATCAAGGCGGATGACGGCGCAGATTGTCGCGGTGGGCGACGGCAGCTATCAGGACATCGACTACCCGCAAACCGGCGCCGCGGTTTCCCTGAGCCAAACCGCCAACGAATGGGATACGCCCGCCGAAATTCCCGCACCACGTCCCGACAATGGCGAAGCGCGGCGGCCGGAGCGCATAATCGACAGCGAACCGCGCATCGACATGCCCGCGCCGAGCCCCGCCGCCGGCCGAGCCGGCCGAGAGCAGCAGCCGCCGCGTGCAGCGCGCCGGCACCCGCATCGATTTGGACGACGACGAAGCCGTTTCCCGCCTGCCCGACGAGCCGGGCGTGATTTCGGTAGAAGTGCGGGAAGGGCGCAAATAGCCCGGCTTTTTCAGGCAGCCTGAAAGCAAATACCAACACGGATTAAAAACCAACAGCATGAACTGGCAAAACCGACACATTCTGGTCGCCGGCATCGGCGCGCAGCGGCGTTTCGATGATCGCCTATATGCGCGAAGCCGGCGCCGCCGTTGCCGCCTACGACGAAAACCTGCCGCCCTGAGCGCCGCAGCAGCGCCTCCAAAGCGTTTTTCCGAATCTGGACTGCTTTTCAGGCAGCCTGAAAGACGCGCTGGACAAGGGTTTTCGACACGCTGGCGCTCAGCCCGGCATCAGCCGCCGGCGGCCTGAAATCGCCGCTTTTGAGCGCGCGGCGGTAGCGTGCTCGGCGATGTCGAAATTCTGGCGCAGATTCTTGCGAAGCGCGGCGATCCGGTGATCGCCATCACCGGCAGCAACAGCAAAACCACGGTAACCAGCCTGGTCGGCCACCTGTGCCGCGAAAGCGGGCTGGATACCGTGGTGGCCAGCAGCATCGGCCTGCCGGTGCTGGAAGCCGAAATGGCGCGCGGCGGCAAAAAGCCGACGTGTGGGTGCTCGAACTCTCCAGCTTCCAGCTCGAAACCACCAGCAGCCTGAATGCCGCCGCTGCCGCGGTACTCAATATTTCCGAAGATCATCTCGAGCGCTACGACGATCTGCTCGACTACGCCCGCCAAAGACCGCATCTTTCGCGGTGGCGGCGTGACGGGTGCTCAACGGCGACGATGTGTTCTGCCGCGCCATGCGCGCAGCGGCCGCCGCGTCCGAATGGTTTTCGCTGAAAGCAGCCTGAAAATTATTGGTTTGACGAGTCTGCGGGCAGCCTGAAAGCCGGCGGCGACACTTTGCTGGCACAATCGCAGAGTGCCGCTGCAGGGGCAGCACAATCTGGTCAACGTGCTGGCAGCGCTGGCGCTGTGCGAAAGCCATCGGCATCGAACGCGCCGAACTGCTGCGCCATGTTGCCAGTTTCAAAGCGACCTGCCGCACCGCGTGGAAAAATCGCCGAGAAAAACGGCATCGACTTTTATCGACGACAGCAAAGGTACCAATGTCGGCGCCACCGCCGCAGCGGTGGTAGAGCCCTGAACCGGCCGCTGGTGCTGATAGCCGGCAGTCAGGGCGAGGGGCAGGACTTTGCGCCGCTGGCGGCTGTCGCTAAAGACAAGGCGCGCGCGGTGTTTCTGATCGGCATCGACGCGCCGAAAATCGCTGCCGATCTGGCGCCGCCGGCATTACCGGCAATTTTGCGCCGACCTACCGAAGCGGTGCGCCGCGCCTATGCCGCCGCCCGCAGCGGCGATGCCGTTTGCTGAGTCCGGCCTGCGCCAGTCTGGATATGTTCCGCGGTTATGCCCACCGCTCCGAGTATTTGCCGCCGCCGTCGCCGCCCTTTAAGGCAGCCTGAAAGCGTTTCGCCCGCCCCGTATTGGCCCTTTATGAGATCCGATTACCCGCTTTTTCCACTACTGCTCCGACGAGGTCCAACCTGTTTAACCGCAACCTGCAGAAAAAACGGCGACGTTTACGACCAAACCCTGCTGTGGGTGCTGCTCGGCCTGCTGGGGCTGGGGCTGGTGATGGTGTTTTCCGCATCCGCATCGCAGCTCGATCCCCACAATTTCGACCAGCGTACCGTGTATCTGTTCAAGCAGGCCAAGTTCGTGCTGTTCGGGCTGGTGCTGTGCGCCTGTTTGATTGCGAAGGTGCCGATGTGGATTTGGCGGCGCTTGACCAAATACATTTTGGTAATGCTGCTGCTGCTGATGTGTTTCGTCCCCTTTTTTGGGCGGGAAAGCGGTGAGCAACGCCCGCCGCTGGCTGTCGCTGGGTTTTATCAAAAGTCCAGCCCAGCGAGCTGTTTAAGCTGGTAACGATTATGTATATGGCGAGCTTTCTGAAGCGCAAGCTCAACGTGCTCTGACGACTTCAAGCGCGTCAGCTGGGTGGCGCTGCCCACCGGTGTCGGCATCGGCCTGATTTACGCTACCCGCGACTTGGGATCGGCGCTGGTGGTGTTTGCGATTGTGGTGGCGCTGCTGTTTATCGCCAACCTGCCGTGGCGCTGGTTTTTGTTGATTCTGGGCGCGGCGTTTCGCTGGCGGTGCTGGTGATCGCCACCACCGATTTTCGCCTGCGCCGCTTCGAAGTGGCGCTGACGCCCGTGGATTGATGCTAACGGCACCGGCTTTCAGGGGACTCGGTTCGCTGCTGCTGTCGATGGAAAGCGGCGGCCTGTTTGGCAAGGGTTTGGGCAAGGCGATTTTTCAAACGCGGCTTCCTGCCCGAAGCGCATACCGACTTTATCTTGGCGGTAATCGGCGAAGAATTGGGGCTGATAACGGTGGCGCTGTTGATTTTCACCTATCTGTGGATTGTGTGGCGCGCGCTGAGCATCGGCAAAATGGCGCGCGACCAAAACATGTATTTCAACGCCTTTATCGCCACCGGCATCGGCGTGTGGGTGGCGGCGCAGAGCTTTATCAATATCGGCGTCAACATCGGCCTGCTGCCCAACAAAGGGCTGACCCTGCCGCTGGTTTCCTACGGCGGCTCGTCGCTGCTGGTGATGATGGCGGCCTTTACCATGCTGCTGCGCGTCGATTACGAAACCCGCCGCAGCATGCGCGGTTACGACGACGTGCTCGACCCGCGCGACAGAAAGCAGGCGCAGCCCGAAGCAAGGGCGCAAGGAGCGAAAATATGAGCAAAACTTCCCCCACCTTTATGCTGATGGCCGGCGGCACCGGCGGCCATATTTTCCCCGCGCTGGCGGTAGCGGCGGCGCTCAAAGAACGCGGCTGCAACGTAGTGTGGCTCGGCAGCAGCGGCGGCATGGAAGAGCGGCTGGTGCCGCAGCACGGCATCACGCTGGAAACGGTGGCGATGAAGGCGTGCGCGGCAGCGGCCTGCTGCGGCTGGTACGCGCTGCCGTGGATGCTGTTTAAAGGCCGTGCGCGCCGCCCGCGCCGCCCTGCGCCGCCATCAGGGTCGATGCCGTGATCGGCTTCGGCGGCTTCGTTACCTATCCGGGCGGCGTTGCCGCGCGCTCGCTGAGCTGCCGCTGATTGTCCACGAGCAAAACGCGGTGGTAAGCGTAAACCGCAAGCTGGCGAAAACGGCGGCGCGGGTGCTGTACGCCTTTCCGCAGGCCTTCCCCAACCGGCCCGACGGCCTGGTCGGCAATCCGGTGCGCGCCGATATTGCTGGTCTGCCCGCACCGCAGGAGCGCTTTGCCGGCCGCGAAGGCGGCCTGAAAATCTTTGTGGTCGGCGGCAGCCTGGGCGCACGCGCGCTCAATACCATCGTGCCCGCTGCGCTGGCGCTGCTGCCCGAAGAGCGGCGGCCGCAGATTGTCCACCAGTCCGGCCGCGGCAATCTCGAAGCGTTACAGGAAGCCTACCGCCAGGCCTGGCGTAGCGGCCGAGTGCGTTGAGTTTATCGACGACATGGCCGCGGTGTACCGCGATGCCGATTTGCTCATCTGCCGCGCCCGGCGCGCTGACCGTTGCCGAGCTCACCGCCGCCGGCGTCGGCGCGCTGCTGGTGCCCTTCCCGCAGGCGGTGGACGACCACCAAACCGCCAACGCCCGCTTTATGGTGTCTGCCGAAGCCGGCCTGCTGCTGCCGCAGGCTGCAGCTGATGCCGCCCGTCTGGCGCGGTGCTGGCCGGACTCGACCGCGCCGCCTGCCTGCGCTGGGCGCAAAAACGCCCGCACGCTGGCGATGCCCGACAGCGCCGAGCGCGTCGCTGATGCCGCGCTGGTACCGTCAGGGGCAGCCTGAAAAAGCAGGCAGCCTGAAAAGCGTTTTCAGGCTGCCTTGGTTTCATCTTTCCGTTTCGAATACCTATGCGCATTATTTCCGCCAATCTCAACGGCATCCGTTCCGCCTACAAAAAGGCTTTCTCGATTATCTCGCCGCCGCAGAGGCTGATTTCGTCTGCGTGCAGGAACTCAAAAGCACAGGAAGCCGATTTGGCCGACGACGTGAAAACGCCCGCACGGCATGTACGGCGCCTGGCATTGCGCCGAAAAACGCGGCTACAGCGGCGTTGCCCTTTACAGCCGCCGCCAACCCGACCGCGTGCAAACCGGCATCGGCGTGGACGAGTTCGACCGCGAAGGCCGCTTCGTGCGCGCCGATTTCAGCCGCTTAAGCGTGGTGTCGCTCTATCTGCCGTCCGGCAGCAGCGCCTGAGCGGCAGGAAGCCAAGTTCCGTTTTCTGGACGTTTTCTACCGATGCTCGATGCCATGCACGGCGAAGGGGCGCGACATCGTCATCTGCGGCGACTGGAACATCGCCCACAAAACATCGACCTGAAAAAAACTGGAAAGGCAACCAGAAAAATTCCGACTTCCTGCCCGAAGGCGCGAATGGATGGGCAAAGTCATCAACGAATTGGGCTGGCACGACACTTGGCGCGAGCTGTATCCCGAAGCGCCCGGCTACACCTGGTGGAGCAACCGCGGTAGAGCCTATGCCGAGACGTCGGCTGGCGCATCGACTACCAGATGCGTACGCCGAACCTGGCCGCCGCCGTCCGCAGCGCGTCGGTTTACAAAGACGAGCGTTTTTCCGACCACCGCGCCTTTGGTGGTCGATTACGACTATTCCCTACAAAGCCCGCCCGCGCGTTTCAGGCTGCCTGAAACGCGCGAGCTGTCCACGCCAAGCCCCAACCCAGCCATGCATTTTTCCGATCTCGAAAGCCTGACCCTGCTGATTGTGCGCGACGCCGGCGAGCCCGCGCTGTGGAGCGAGCGCTGGGGAATACAGCTATCCGATGGTGCAGAGCACCGCCTGCTCAGCTGCCCAAAGCATCGAGCAATGGCAGCGCGGCGTTCGGGCTGCTTTTGCCGCCATCCGCGGCAGCGGCGCGGTGATGCTGGTGGCCTACGGAGCCGGTGCGCTGGCCGCCGCCGCGTGGTATTACCAAACCGACACCGCCGCCCAGCGCCGTGTTGCCGGCGTGATTTTTGGTGTCGCCGTCGCGCGAAGCCTGGCAGGACGACGGTACCACACTCTTGCGCGCTGCCGTTTCAACTGCAAAACCGCGCTGGTTATCGGCAGCGGCGACGAGCGCAGCCCCGAAGCCTGGGCGCGGCAGCGAGCGAACAATGGCGCGCCGCCTGCTGGTATCGCCGCATACGGGGCGTTTGAACGGCGAAATGGGCGGCTGGCGGTGGGGCATGCGGCTGATGCAGGGAAATGCTGATTTATTGAGACTTTATTAGGCGCGGCGGGGAGCAGATTTTGCCGTTTGCGTGCAGCGCCGGCGCGAAAAAGCAGCCTGAAAAAGCGGCAGCCGTTTTCAGGCTGCCGCTGGGCACAAAGAAATCATTGGCGCACCCGACTGGGATCGAACCAGCGACCTTCAGCTTCGGAAACTGACGCTCTTCCAACTGAGCTACGGGTACCGCGCAAAACAGGGCGCAAGAATACCCGAAAAACGCCGTTTGGCAAAAAGCCTGCGCTCGCCGCCCGTATTTTCAGGCTGCCGCCGCCCTGTTTTGATGACGCCAAAATTTCCGATTGGAAAGGCAAGGCGGATTGAGTATAATCGCGAAAATTCATGTTAATGTAAATTAACTATACAAAGAAGCCGCAACCGCTTTGCCGGCCGGCTTTGCAGAACACTCCACAATTACCAAAAACGGTGAGGCCCGATTAAATGAAGAACCCGAAAAACAAGCGCAAGGTTCGGCGCTGATTACCCTGCTGGGCGGCATCCTGATTCTGATAGCCGTGCTGTTCCTGCTGGTCAAACTTGCCACCACCAAATACGAAGGCGACGTTGCCGAAACCACCGAAGATGCCACCGAAACCCGCATCATGCCCGTCAGCCGCCTGGTGAGGGCGACGGTACCGAGCCCAGCCAGCGTACCGGCAAGCGGGTGTTCGACAAAGTCTGCGTCCAATGCCACGCCGCCGACGCATCCACCGCCTTCTCGCCCAAAATCACCCACAACGACCAATGGGCGCCGCGCATCGCCAAAGGCTTTGACGCCCTGCTCAACAGCGCCATCAACGGCTTTAGCGGCCCCGAAGGCGGCAATATGCCCGCCAAAGGCGGCGCGTCCGACCTGACCGACGAAGAAGTCGCCCGCGCATTGGTTTACGCAGGCCCAGCAAAATCGGCGCCAACTTCAGCGAACCGCAGGCCGGCGGCGCAGCCACCGCTACCGCATCCGACAGCGCCGCTTCAGGCGCCACCGCCGATGCTGGTGCCGCCGGCGAAGCGCCCAAAGCCGAAGGTAAAGCGAAGCCAAAGCCGAAGGCAAAGCGGATGCCGCACCCAAAGCCGATGCCGCCGCCGGCAAAGCCATTTTCGACAAAACCTGCTTCGCCTGCCACGGCGCATCGTCCGCCATTCCCAATATCCCGCGCATTACCCACAAAGACGAATGGGCGCGCGCGCCTGAAAGCGGGCAAAGACACCGTGTACAAACACGCCATCTCCGGCTTCAACGCCATGCCCGCCGCGGCGGCAATCCGGATTTGAGCGACGACGAAGTCAAAGCCGCAGTCAGTACATGCTTAAAGAATCCGGCCTGTAAAGGCAGCAGCCTGAAAAAGCAAATAAAGCGCAATCCTTGGTGGTTGCGCTTTATCTGTAAGCAACTTTCAGGCAGCCTGAAAACTCGTTGTCCGTTATCAAGACCGCCGCAGCGGCAGGGCGGCCTGAAACGCCCGCCAAGCGGCACCACGCAATCCGTTCACAACTGATCAAAAGGAAAAACCATGAACAAAGCACTTACCGGCAGCCTGATCGGCATCGTTCTAATCGGCGGCGGTCTCGCCGGCGGCAGCTACTATATGGGCAGCCGGCTCGAAGACAGCTACCACCAACAGCTTTAATCAACGACAAACGTTTCGCCGTCAAACTCAATAACTTCTCTATGGGCCCCCTGTCCGGCAAAGCCGCGTGGACGGGCGAAATCACCCCGATTTGTGCGATCCAGCCTGAAATTCATCGTCCGCGGCGAAGACATCCTGCACCGCAGTCTTACCGGCTACCGCGTCGAGATCGAAAATCTATCTGGTGCGCCCCAAAGACAACAGCGCAGTTTTGCTGTTTGACACCGATACCGCTATCGGCTGGACGGGCGATATCGACGGCAGCCTGAAAGTGCCCGCCGGCAGCCATGCCGACGGCAAACCGGCGATGAACAGCGAAGGCGATTTGGCCGTTACCCGCGACGACTTCCGCATCGAATGGCAGCAAATCAGCGGCCGTTTCAAAGGCGAGCGCCAAGATGGCTGAAACCGAAATCCGCTCCTTCGAGCTGAGTATGCCCCTGGTGAAAATCAGCCAGGCAGGCGGGGATAGCGCCGAGTTTGAACTGAAAAAACCTGAATTACTACAACGATATCGGCATCGGCACGCTTCGGCAGCCGTCCGGTATCGGGCAGCGACTAAACTCGATATCGAGATCCTTCCAGCTTCACCAACAGCAGCGGCGGCGATATGAGTTTGAGCAACCTGAAAATGGGCGGCACGCAAACCGCCGACAGCAAAACCCTGTCCTACAATTGGAACGGCGACATCGGCCGCTTTTCTTTTAGCAGCAGCGACCAGTTCGGCAGAGGGCGCTATTCCATCGACAAAATCCATTTAAACAGCCACATCAAGGGGTCTGAACATCGCCGCGCTGGAAAAACTGCAGCGCTGCTCAAGCGCCAAAGCCAGACCTGCGCTGCCGCATGAAGAGCGAACGCGGGCGATGCAGGACTTTATCGTCGAGCTGGCCAAAAACGGCGTAAGCGCCGAATCTAAAAGGCAACCAGCTGTCCTTCAACGGCGGCACCGCCACCGCCGAGGCCAAAGCCAGCCTGCCCGCCGGCGACTACACCGCGGAAAACCTCCCGAGCAAAGCATGGGAAGCCCTACGCTACAGCGCCCGCGCCAGCATCGATAAAAACTGATCCGAAATCGCCAGACTCGAGAAAAAGGCCAGAACCCAGCGACGAAGAAATCGCCAAAGCCGTTGCGAAATCGTCACACTCACCGGCGGCGCGAAGAGGGCGACAAAAATCGTGATGTCGATCGAGAAGCAGTAAAAGCAAAGCAGACAAAAGCAGCCTGAAACGGTTCGGATGCCGTTTCAGGCTGCTTTACCGTTGCGCACAAAAGGCGGTGCGGCTTTTTCAGGCTGCCCTTTGGGCAGTCTTTTTGTTTTTAGCGGATAGCTTGGGTGGCAAAGCCAACATCAGCGAGGGGTTGCGCTGCATTGTTGGGTCTTGACCCAAGCCGCAATACCGCCAGACGGTGCGCGGTGCGCACCCTACAGCCGGACGGCAACGGTGCAAACGGCAGCGGGTACGCCCCGCGCACCGAAAACAGTGCCGCCTTATCGCCTTTATCCCATTCCAAACCCGAAAAGGCAGCCTGAATACGCCAAACTGCCTGCAAACGGTGCTCCCTCTCCCGTCAAAACGGGGGAGGGCTGGGATGAGGGGCAAACGTTTGCGCTGCACAAACCAGCGTTTCTGTCGAAACGCCCCCACTAACCCCCGCGCTTGGGCGCAGGGGAGGGAGCAAAAGAGCGCCGCAGGGATGGACGGTTTCAGGCCGCTTTGCTTTGGGTCGCCGTCTGAAAGGCAGTCTGAAAGGTTTTTCAGGCTGCTTTTGCTGTTTTGTTGCAAAGGCGGCCTGAAACTCGTTTCAGCGCTCGGCAAACGCCGTGCCGCGAAAACACCGTTTGGGGTTGCCGCGCTCTACGCGGTACAGCGACTTGTGCGCGTCGGCGGCCTGTCCGGCGGCGTCGGCCTGGCGGCGGGCGGCGAGTTTCAGCGCGAGCAGTTCCAGCGCGCGTTTTTGTTGGCGTGCTGGCTGCGTTCGCTTTCCACGCGCACGCTGATGCCGCTGGGCGTATGGGTGGCGCGTACGGCGGATTCGGTTTTATTGACGTGCTGGCTGCCTTTGCCGCCGGCGCGGCAGGTTTGGAAAACGATGTCGGCAGGGATTGCCTGTATCGTGTTCCGCGCGGTTTTCAGGCAGCCTGAACACGCCGATATACCAGTTTTTGCGCGGATGGCGCGGGCGCAGCGGGCTGTCGCACACCCATTGCAGCATGCCCTGCCAGCGCTGCGCGGTGTCGTCGGCCAGGCAGCCTGAAAGGCGGACAAGGGCGGAAGAATGCCGTGCTTGTCGGCGGTTTCTTCAAGCACTTGCGCCGCCGCACCCGCCTGTTCGGCTTCGCGCAGGATTTGCGCCAGCACGAAACGGGCGAAAATGCGGCACTCGGCCGGGCCTTGGGCGGTGGAGATTTGCAGGGTGGCGGCGCCGTTTTCAGGCTGCCTGAACGGGATATTTGGTGTCATCGTCTGCTCCTTTTCAGGCTGCTTGGCACGGCTACCGTTTGCGTCGTCGTCGCCTTTAGCCGGCGCATTCGCCGCCGGTTTTGTAGAGTTAAAACCGGTTTGAAGCGCGCCGCAATTCAATCAGGCTGTGCGCGTGCATGGCGGCGATGATGCTGTCGATGTTTTTGTAGGCCTGCGGGGCTTCTTCATAAACCAGCGCTTTATCGGCGCAGACGACCAGACTGCCGAAGGCGGTGCGGCGCAGGCTGTCGGCGGCATGTTGTGCGACAGACGGCCTTTGCATTCGCCGCGCTGCCATTTGCGGCCGGCGCCGTGGGCGAGCGAGCGCAGGGCGGTTTCCCGACCGGCGGCGGGGGCGACGAGATAGCTGTAGTCGCCGCGCGAGCCGGGAACCAGCACCAAGCCCTGATCGGCGGGGGTGGCGCCTTTGCGGTGCAGCCAGCCCGCTTCGCCGTCAAACGCGGCGGCTTCAAGGAAGTTGTGGTGCACGTCGAGTAGGGCATTCGCCGCTGCTGTGAAGCTTGTGCAGGGATGCGTTCGGCAATCAGCAGGCGGTTGGCGCGGGCAAAGGCGAGCGCTGATTGGTGTTCGGCCAGATAGGCTTGGGCGTCGGCGCTGTTGTCGTTCAAACCTTGATGGCCAGAATGCTTCAACGTGGCGGCGCAGGATGTCTCCGCCCAGCCCGCGCGAGCCGCTGTGGACGAGCAGTTGCAGCGCGTCGGCACGGGAAGTTTTCAGGCAGCAAATCGGTTGCGGTAAACGGTATCAACGGTTTGCAGCTCGGCAAAATGGTTGCCGCCGCCGATGGTGCCCAAGGCAGCCTGAAAGGGGAGTCGGGCAGGATTTCGTTGATCCGCGCCTGCCATTCGCCGCCCTAAAGGCGCGTCGATATTGCCGATTTGTTTGGCGAGCTTGGCGGGTTTGCTTTTGGCGGCGGGGACGGCGGTTTGCCAGAAAGGCCATGCCGCAGCCGATGTCGCCGCCGATCAGTGCGGGATAAAAACGGCCGACGCTGAAAAGGCCGCGCCGATCGGGTAGCCGCGGTCGGCGTGCAGATCGGGCATGCCGACTACGCGGCGCATGGCGGGAAAGACGGGCGGTGGTTTCGAGCTGGCGCACGGCATTGCCTTCCAGCCAGGTATCGGGGGTGGAAATTAGGGAGATGTTTGGGATGTGATTGCCCATATCGGTACTTTCCCACGCAGGGGCAGCCTGAAAGCCGTTTTAAAAACGTCAGGCAGCAAAAAACGCGCCGGTTGCGGCGGGTTTTGACCAAGCGTGTGTGAAAAAGTTAGGGGAAAGCAGCCCGATGCGGGCAGGAAGATGCTGCCTAAGCGGCCGGGCTGCAAAGAATGATTGGGGAGACGGTTTGCGTGTTTCATGGCCTGTCCTTTCTTTGCATGGGGTGGGAAAAGGGCGGCATCTTAGGGGCAATGGCGGCGGCGGGCAAGTTTGCGTGGGATTGGGCGGGGGCGAAACGGGTTGGGTTGTCGCGGCAAAGCAGCCTGAAAGCCGCGCCGGTGCTGGGAACGGGCGTTCGGGCGGCGGGTGTGGCGTTTGCGAGACGGTCGCGCCGTGTCGTTGTCGTCAGGGGCGGCGCGAAGGGGCAGGGGCGCTTTTTCGCTATAATCCGCCCCTTTAACGATTTTTCAGGCTGCCTGCCACCATGACGCCACACGATCCCTTTGCCTATTTGGAACGGCTGGACGACCCTGCCGTCCAGTCTTTCGCCGCCCAAGCCCATGCCGAAACCCTGTCGCATTTCGCGCGGGGGACGGACTACGAAGCGCTGAAAGCCGACATCACCGCCGTGCTGCAGGGACGAAAACCAGATTCCGTTTTGTCAGGGAACACCGCGCGCAGATGTACCATTTCCACCAGAGTGCCGAGCATCCGAAAGGCGTGTACCGCGTGTGCAGCGCCGCGTCTTACCGCAGCGGGCTGCCGCAGTGGCGGGTGCTGTTTGACGTGGCGGCCTTCGACGAAATCTTGGGCGACGATGTTTATCTCGACGGCGTGTCGCACTCATGTCGAGCAGCCTGAAAAAGTGCTGCTGTCGCTGAGCATTGCCGGCGGCGACACCGCCTATACGCTGGAATTCGATCTGGCTGCCGGCGCGGTGGTGGAAAACGGCTTTCATTTTCCCGCCGGCAAAAGCCACATCGCCTGGCGCGACGAAAACAGCGTGTGGGTCTGCCCGCGTGGGACGAGCGCCAGCTCACCGAATCGGGCTATCCGCGGCAGGTGTGGCTGCTGCGGCGCGACCAGAGTTTTGCCGAAGCCGAGCCGGTGTACGAAATGGACGCCGCCGGCGTGATGGTGCACGCCTGGCGCTATCTCGACGGTACCAGGGCGCGCCGATTGATCTGATCGAATCGTCGCACGGCTTTTTCAGCAAAAACCTATTACCAGGTCGGTGCCGATTTGGTGCGCAGCCGCTCAAAGCTGCCTGAAGACTGCGACATCACCGGCTATCTCGGCGGTCGTGCTGCTGCACCTGCAAAGCGAATGGCGTCGCGCCAAGCACAGCTATCCGGCGGGCAGTCTGGTGGCGGTCAAACTTTCAAAGGCCGGCTTAGCGAAGCGGAGCTGCTGTTTGCGCCCAACAATCGCCAGTCGCTCGAGCGTGGAAACCACCAAGCGCTTTGTGGTTGCGTCGGTGCTCGACAAGGTTTCAGGCAGCCTGAAAGCCTGGAAGCTGGACGCCGACGGCTGGCACGAGCAAACCCTGCCCGCGCTGCCCCAAGGCGCTTTGGAGCTGACCGATCAGCCGTGGGGCGGCGATGTGCTGTATGTGACTGCCAGCGATTTTTCTCACCCGCTCACCCTGTTTTTCGCTGGATTTTGCAGGGTGATGGAACTGAGGCGTGTTGCGCCGCCAACCGCAGCAGTTTGACAGCGCCGGCGGGCGTCGAGCAGTTTTGGGCGGTATCGGCCGACGGCGAAAACATCCCCTATTACTGGGTCGGCAGCCGCCGCAGCGCCGATACGCCGACGCTGGTTTACGCCTACGGCGGCTTCGGCGTGCCCTGAGCTGCCGCACTATCTGGGCAATATCGGCCGTCACTGGCTCGCGCAGGGACACAGCTTTGTGCTGGCTAATGTGCGCGGCGGCGGCGAGGTTCGCCCACTGGCACCACGCCGCCCGCCGCGAAAACAAACACAAAAGCACCGACGATCTGCTCGCCGTTATCGCCGATCTGCACCGCCGCGGCCTGTCGTCTCCCAAACGCACCGCCATCCCAAGGCGGCAGCAACGGCGGCCTGCTCACCGCATCTGCCTTTGTACGGCAGCCTGAAAGCATCGGCGCGCTGGTGTGCGAAGTGCCGCTGACCGATATGCTGCGCTACCACGCCTGTCCGCGGCGCCAGCTGGATGAAGAATACGGCGACCCCGACGACGAAACTATGCGCCCGCTGCTGGTACGCTGTCGCCCTACCACAATCTCGATGCCGAACGCCGCTACCCGAGCGCGCTGATTACCACCAGCCTGAGCGACGATCGTGTCCACCCGCCCACGCCCTGAAGTTCTACGCCCGCCTGCGCCAAAGCCAAAACGCCAATGCCTGGCTCTACGCCCCCGCCGGCAGTAGGCTACACAGCAACGGCACGCAGGAAGAAACCGCCGCCGAGCTGGCCTGCATCCTGCGCTTTCTGCATGAAAGCATCGTCGCCGCCTGATTGCGGCGGACAACAACTAAAAGCAGCCTGAAAACCGTTTGCACGGGTTTCAGGCTGTGATTCTGAGATTAGCGGCGGATCTGCCGTTTGCCGCGGGCTGGGGATTGCTTAGCAGCCACCGGTTTTTGGTGCGATTCATGTTTTGCAGAATCTCCTTCCATTGTCTGCGTTCGTTAACTAAACCAAAGCTCTTTAGCATCAAATCTCTCTAAAAACCGGCATCCGGTCATCCAAATATTGCATCAGCAGCACAATATCGCGCAGGCTCAAATACACAAAATTGTAGTTTGCTCTCCGCCAGCGGCAGCTCAGGCACTAATAATGGCTTCAGATATTGGTCTTGATGAAAGCGAAGTTTTGCTCCCAAAGCCCACTGCCTGCCGTCTTGATAGGTAATTAAAATAAACAGCCGGTGTTCTATAGACTCAAATTCCGATTGGGGATTGGGATAACGCCAGGCACGGATATGGTTCAGCCTGCCGGCAAATTCGCTAAAAGCGCTCGGGTGGCAGAATAAAATGTGCCATATCGCTATACGTATTGTCATTTACCGAAACTTCATCCACCAGCAGATTGGTGCCGGGCGGCAAGCCGATTTCGAATGGCGAATAGCTGTTTTTTTACATCAAAAACGCTCGACAACTATACCGGTAGGGGTGGTGCCATTCCGCCGTAAAAAAACTTCAATTGACGTAATGCCCTTATCGGTCAGCGGCAGAATCTGCTTGAGCGGTACCGCGTGCTTAGCAAATTCTTCGTTGTTTTCTTTTTATGCCTGATAAGCGATTGAATATTGTCGCGCGGATGTTTACGCTTTTTGCTCTTCCAACTCTTCAAAGCTGGGATACTGCTGCTCTAGGGCGTGGTATCAGCTTGTCCCAGGCGGCCATATTGCGGGCGATTTTGGCTTCGTCTGCCGGGTATGCGCTGTTCTGCTTGGGTGCAGACGCAATTTGGGTTTTCAGGCTGCCTGCTACTCAGGCTGCTTTGTTTCAGCAGCAGCATGATGGAATGCGAGACGGCAAAGCAAAGGGGCGGTGGCGGATGCGTAAAGCCGGTGGTTCACGGTGTTGCTCCTGATGGTTTGGGGAAAGCCGGATTATAAGTGTTTGGCAGCAGCCTGAAAGCCAAAGCAGCCTGAAAACCGCTCCCGTAGGGTCCAGTTCTCGAATCCGACAGCCAGCGCACGAAGGGCGGCATGCGGGTGAAACAAGCAATGTCGGATACAAGTATCCGGCCTACACGCAGTTGCGGGGCGTACCGCGCAGCAAAAAGCAGCCTGAAAGCCGTTTGCGCGGTTTCAGGCTGCTTCTATCGTTATGCCGTGCAAACGGCGGAAGAGGGTTTTCAGGCTGCTTGGCTTGCGCCGGGCGGACGGTTGTTGCCGTATTCGGACATATCGGCAGCCGGCAGCGCGGCGGCGCCGTTCGATTTGTTCGCGCGCGCCGTTTGCCAGCCGCAGTTGCGGCGCGACTGACTGCAGGCAGTTCAAGCCTGCTGCCAATCGCGGCAGCTGCCGTGGCGCAGCAGCCAGACCATCGCCACTGCCGCGCTGCGCCCACCCAGCGCGCAGCACAGCAGCACCGCGCTGTCGGTTTTGCCGCAGAAAGTTTTTGCAGTGCATCAGCGGCGTCACGCAAATCGGCGGCGGGCGGCGGCACGGTATCGAGCATCGGCACGCAGAGATAGTGCGGCGGACGCGCCACGGTGCGGGCTGTTCGGCGCAGCAATCGACGGCAGGCCTGAAAACGCGGCCGCCGGGCGCAGGAGCTGCAGCGCGTTCAGGCTGCCAAATGCAGGCAGTGCCGGCGGCAAACGCACGCACAGGGGCATCCGTTTGGCGCGCAGCCAACAACGCGCCCCACAGGGCTGCCAAAGCTGTACGGCAGAAATAATGGTTTTGCCGCCGCGGCGGTCGAGCCGTCGGCCTGTTTTTCAGAAACGCCGCTGCGCCTAAGCCGCCGTAGGCCGCGGCGGCGGCAAGCGCGGAAACCGCCGCCCACAGGCTCCACAGCCATGCGCCGCCGGATAATGCAGGCAGCGCGCACAAAGGGCGGCGGCCAAAATGAAATCCGTGCCGGACGGCGGTAAGCCGCTGAGCGCGCCGCAGCGGCAGCAAGTGCCATCCGTGCCAACCACAGCACCAATGCGCCGAGCGGGCGCCGCCGGCAAGGTCGATAAAATGATGCTGCCAGGTCGTCAGTACCGACAGCGCAATCAGCGCAAACCATGTCTGCACCGCCGACGCCAGCGTTCGGGCAGCCTGAAAAATAAAAGCGCCCGACAATCCCACGCAAACGCCACATGCAGCGACGGTGCCTGGTTGTACGGGCGGTCAAACTCAGCCACCGCAGCAAACAGCATTCCCGCCCAGCCATCCGCTACGCAGGTTTGGCGGCGGAAAAACTGCACGGCAACGGCAACAGGAAAAAAACAGCAGGGGCAGTTAGCTGCGCCGTCCACAACCGCGCCAGATAGCGGTTTTGCTCCGCCTTGCTGCGGCAGAAAAAAAGGCCAGCGCATACAGCGGCGTGGTGAAGAGTAGGGGCAGAATGCTCCACGCCCAAAAACGGTATCCGCGCTTCCAGCCAAACATAATCTCCGGCACGCCGCCGCGTTGTGCAGTCAGATGGTTGGGCGAGGCCGTAGCTCAGGGCAAACAGCAATCCCGTTGCCCCGAGCGCGCACAAAGAAGCGGAAAAAAAGACGGTTTCATGTTTTTCAGGCTGCCGTTTTGTGTGGATGGATGGACGCGGCAATGTAACACAGCCGGCCGGCAGCCTGAAATTTATGCCGCATATCATTCTGTTATTGACCGGATGCTTCAAAAATAATACAATTCCGCTCTTGTCGGCATGGTGTCGGCAAGAATTTTTACTCAACAGGAAAAAGTAAATATGCCTACTATCAACCAATTGGTACGCAAAGGCCGTAAAAAGCCCGTGTACGTAAACAAAGTGCCCGCACTGGAAGCATGCGCCCGCAGAAGCGCGGCGTGTGCACCCGCGTGTACACCACCACCCCGAAAAACCGAATTCCGCTTTGCGTAAAAGTAGTATGCAAAGTGCGCCTGACCAACGGTTTCGAGGTGATTTCATATATCGGCGGCGAAGGCCACAACCTGCAGAAAGCACAGCGTGGTACTAATCCGCGGCGGTCGTGTTAAAGACTTGCCGGGTGTGCGCTACCACACCGTTCGCGGCTCTCTGGACACCGCCGGTGTGAAAGACCGGAAACAAGCCCGTTCAAATACGGTGCCAAACGCCCGAAATAATCTGTTCAACCAACTGGCGCATCGGCAGCCTGAAGGCTAAAGCCGAGTAAGTGAATGCCCGCTGGTATTCATGGGTCTGCCCAACTGAAGATATTTAAGGAATTAAAATGCCAAGACGTAGAAGTCCCCAAGCGCGAGATTCTGCCCGATCCGAAATTCGGCAGCGTGGAATTGAGCAAATTCATGAACGATGCTGATGATTGACGGTAAAAAGCCGTTGCCCGAACGCATCGTATACGGCGCGTTGGAACAAATCGCCAAGAGTTTCCGACAAGAAGCCATCGAAGTGTTCAACGAAGCGATTAACAATGCCAAACCCGTGGTGGAAGTGAAAAAGCCGCCGCGTCGGCGAGTACCAACTACCAAGTTCCTGTTGAGGTTTCGTCCGGCACGCCGTCTGGCTCTGGCAATGCGCTGGGTGCGCGACGCCGCCCGCAAACGCGGTGAAAAATCCATGGATCTGCGTTTGGTCCCGGCGGGTTGATCGACGCCTGCGGAAGGCCGCGGCGGCGCAATGAAAACGTGAAGAGTACACCGCATGGCCCGAAGCCAATAAAGCCTTCTCCATTTCCGTTTCTAATTTGCAAAGGCTGAAAAATGGCTCGTAAAAACTCCGATTGAACTGTACCGCAACATCGGTGTTTCCCGCGCATATCGACGCGGGTAAAACCACCACTACCGAACGCATCCTGTTCTACACCGGCCTGACCCGCAAACTGGGCGAGGTGCACGACGGTGCAGCTACCGCAAACTTATATGGAACAAGAGCAGGAGCGCGGTATTACCATTACTTCTGCTGCCGTAACTTCCTGCTGGTCCGGTATGGTAAACCCGAGTTTAAAAACACCGCTTCAACATTATCGATACCCCGGACACGTGGACTTTACTGTCGAAGTAGAGCGCTCTATGCGTGTGCTCGACGGTGCGGTAATGGTTTACTGCGCGGTTGGCGGCGTCACCGCAGTCTGAGCTCGTATGGCGTCAGGCAAACAAATACAAAGTGCCGCGCCTGGCCTTCGTAAACAAAATGGACCGCCAGGGTGCCAGCTTCTTCCGCGTGGTTGAGCAGATGAAAACCCGTCTGCGCGCCAACCTGTGCCGATCGTGATTCCCGTCGGCGCCGAGACAACTTCGAAGGCGTGGTTGATCTGCTGAAGATGAAAGCGATCATTTGGAATGAAGCTGACAAAGGTACCACCTTTGCACGGCGACATCCTGCCGATTTGGTTTGCGACTGCCGAGAATGGCGCCAAAACATGATCGAAGCTGCCGCCGAAGCTGGCGAAGAACTGATGGACAAATACCTGGGTGGCGAAGAGCTGAGCGAAGAAGAAATCGTTTCTGCTCTGCGTCAGCGCACGCTTGCCGGTGAAATCCAGCCGATGCTGTGCGGCTCTGCCTTCAAAAACAAAGGTGTGCAACGCATGCTCGACGCTGTAGTTGAACTGCTGCCTGCCCCGACCGACATTCCGCCGGTTCGGGGCGTAAACCCCAGCAACGACGAAGTCGACAGCGCAAAGCTTCCGACGAGCTCCGTTCGCCGCTTTGGCATTCAAAATGTTGAACGACAAATACGTCGGTACAGCTCACTTTCATCCGCGTTTACTCCGGCGTCGTCGAAATCAGGGCGACAGCGTGCTGAACTCGGTTAAAAGGTACCCGCGAGCGTATCGGCTCGTCTGGTGCAGATGACTGCCGCAGACCGTACCGAGATTGAAGAAGTGCGCGCGGCGACATCGCCGCTGCAATCGGCCTGAAAAGACGTTACCACCGGTGAAACCCTGTGTGCCGAGAACTCTCCTATCATTCTGGAACAGATAGATTCCCCGAGCCGGTAATCCACATTGCGGTTGGGCCGAAAAACCAAGGCCGACCAGAGAAAATGGGTATCGCCCTGAACCGTCTGGCCAAAAGAAGACCCGTCTTTCCGCGTGCGTACCGACGAAAATCGGCCAAACCATTATTTCCGGTATGGGCGGGTGCGCCCGAAATCATCGTCGACCGTATGAAACGCGAATTCGGCGTGGGAAGCCAACGTGGGCGCTCCGCAAGTGGCCTACCGCGAAACCATTCGCAAAGAAGTCGAATCCGAAATAGCTACGTCAAACAGTCCGGCGGTAAAGAGGCCAATACGGTCACGTTGTGCGATCAAAAATGGAACCGATGGAACCGGTGGCGCAGGCTACGAGTTTATCGACGAAATCAAAGGCGGCGTGATTCCGCGCGAATTCATTCCGTCTTGCGACAAAGGTATTCGCGACACCCTGCCTAACGGCATCGTGGCCGGCTATCCGGTTGTGGACGTACGCATCCGTCTGATTTTTCGGTTCCTACCATGACGTGGACTCTTCGCAGATCGCGTTTGAGCTGGCTGCTTCCATGGCTTTCAAAGAAGGCATGAAAAAAGCCAACCCCGTTCTGCTTGAGCCGATTATGGACGTTGAAGTGGAAACGCCTGAAGACCATATGGGCGACGTGATGGGTGACTTGAACCGTCGTCGCGGTATTGTCTTGGGTATGGATGACGACGGTATCGGCGGCAAAAAAGTCCGTGCCGAAGTGCCGCTGGCAGAAATGTTCGGTTACTCCACCGAAACCTTCGCTCTGCCACCCAAGGCCGCGCCACCTACTCTATGGAGTTTGCCAAATACGCTGAAGCGCCGGCACGTCGCCGCCGGAAGTAACTGCCGCCCGCAAAGGGTAGCAAACTCCGTCAGGCAGCCTGAAAGGGCAAAAATACGTTTCAGGCTGCCTGATATTTGTTCTTTAACTGATCTTTATGTGAAGGAGTTAGCTCATGGCTGGGAAAAATTCGAACGTAGCAAACCGCACGTAAACGTTGGCACCATCGGTCACGTTGACCATGGTAAAAAGCCCACGCTGACTGCAGCGCTGACCACTCATTCTGGCTGAAAAATTCGGCGGTCGGGCCAAAAGGCTACGACCAAATCGACAACGCCCGGAAGAAAAAGCCCGCGGCATTACCATTAACACTTCCCACGTGGAATATGAAACCGAAGGCCGCCACTACGCCCGTAGACTGCCCCGGGACACGCCGACTACGTGAAAAACATGATTACCGGTGCCGCCCAGATGGACGGTGCAATCCTGGTATGCTCCGCTGCCGACGGCCCCATGCCGCAAACCCGCGAGCACATCCTGCTGGCCCGTCGAATGGGCGTACCCTACATCATCGTATTCTTGACGATGCGACATGGTTGACGATGCCGAACTGCTCGAGCTGGTAGAAATGGAAATCCGTGACCTGCTCTCCAGCTACGAATTCCCGGTGACGACATCCCGATCATCCAAGGTTCCGCACTGAAAGCCCTGGAAGGCGATGCCGCATACAAAGAAAAATCTACGAACTGGCGCCGCTCTGGACAGCTACATCCCCACTCCCGAACGCGCCGTAGACAAACCCTTCCTGCTGCCGATCGAGGACGTATTCTCCATCTCCGCCGCGGTACCGTAGTAACCGGCCGCGTGAAAGCTGCCGTATCATCCACGTTGGCGATGAAATCGAAAATCGTCGGTTTGAAAGAAACCCAAAAAACCACCTGTGCGGTGTTGAAAATGTTCCGCAAACTGCTGGACGAAGGCCAGGCGAGCGACAACGTCCAGCGTGCTGCTGCGCGGTACCAAACGCGAAGAAGTCGAGCGCGGTCAAGTATGTGGCCGACCCGGCAGCATCACCCCCCACCAAATTCAAAGCCGAAGTATACGTACTGAGCAAAGAAGAAGGCGGTCGCCATACCCCGTTCTTCGCCAACTACCGTCCCCAGTTCTGCTTCCGTACCACCGACGTAACCGGTGCCGTTACTTTGGAAGAAGGCGTGGAAATGATGAAATGCCGGTGAAAACGTAACCATTACCGTAGAACTGATCGCTCGATTCCGCCATGGAAGAAGGTCTGCGTTTCGCCATCCGCGAAAGGCAGCCCGTACCGTTAGTGCCGGCGTGGTTTCTACTGTAATCGCTTAATCGAAGGATACCGAATCAATGCCAAACCAAAAATCCGTATCCGTCTGAAAGCCTACGATTACAGCCTGATCGACCGCTCCGCGCAGAAATTATTGAAACCGCCAAGCGTACCGGCGCCGTTGTTAAAGGCCCGATTCCGCTGCCGACTAAAAATCGAGCGTTTCAACCTGCTGCGTTCTCCCCATGTGAACAAAACTTCGCGATGAACAGCTGGAGATCGCACCCACCTGCGTCTGATGGACATTGTGGATTGGACCGACAAAACCACCGATGCCCTGATGAAACTGGATCTGCCGGCAGGCGTGGATGTGAAAATCAAAGTCCAATAATTGGTGGCTGAAACAAAAACCGAACGGGTTTCCCGTTCCGGTTTTTCTGTTTAATAGATGGGTAAAAGGGTAAGCGGAGAAAGTAGGAAGCGATGAACAAATTGACGCACAATATCCGAAAATGTTTACAGAATACGCAGACGTTTCAATCAGTTTATCAAAGCTGGGATGCGAGCTCCAGCCATGTTTGGGCGTGCTTGGCATCGGATTCGCCGGAGATGCCCATTGTCGTAATATCTTGCCGCAAAGCAGCCGCCGCGACCACGCAGGCGCTGCCGAGGCGCAAATCATTTTCGGCACGCCGACCAAACGGGCAGCGCCAGCATCAACGCGGTATTCGCGCACGCGGCTGAAAACGGTAAACGATTACGCTGGCAAAAAGCCGAAGAAAAACTGAAAAACCGAGATAAGCGGCGAAATACACTCCGCCAACCAGCCGTTGACCGGCTCCAAGTTTTGCCGCCATGCGGCTGACGGCATGGGCGGGGAAACACCACCACCGTATTCACCACACCCTGCATCAGCGCCAGCGTGAGCATGTCGCCGTTGCCGATGTATGCGCTGCTTCGTGCCGCCAGGACCGCTTCCACTTCATCGCGGCTCATATTTTTCAAAAGGCCGGTACTTACCGCAATCAGCGCGCGGTTTCGGCTGCTGCGGCGGCAAACGCATTCAATTCCGGCGAGTGGTACAGCGCCACTTTGGGCGGACTGCAAATCCCATTGCTGCGACAAATCCCGCACGTGCAGCAGCCATATTTCCGTATCGTTTTTGCTTCGCCACCGCGGGGCGCCAACCGAATTTTTGAGCCAAAGTTTTGGAAAGCAGCTTACGGATATGAGGCACTAGTGCCGCCAGCAGTGCAAAATAAAAATAGGCTCGAGCGTGTTTACACCGCTGCTCCAGCCTAAAAAGTACAATACCGCCCCAGTTGCAGCATCATCGCGGCGAATTGTGGCGGCAAACGAAAAACGCGTTTCATGTGGCGTGCACCCTGCGGCGGATAACCGCCTATTGTGTTTATGGAACGATTCGACGGCGGCGGATTATGACAACAAATGCCTAGAAAAAACACATGTTTTTCGGCAAAACTGATGCAAAAGCCGTTTTTCAGGCTGCCCCAAGGGCGAACCCCGCGAAATCGGGTATTGTGCGGTTTGGGGAAAGAAAGCAACTGTTAACCGGCAATTTTTCTTTACATCATGCCTGAAAACGTAAGGGCTGGGCGGACGATCCGCAAGCCTTTCAGGCTGCTTGGCGGGAAAAAGCAGCCTGAAAAAGCCGTCCGGTTTCGAACGGCTGTGGCGGTGTGTGTTTTGGTGTCCTTTTTGCGCCTAGCGTACGCCTTTTTCAGCAAATCTTGATAACCGCCGTGGTTGCTGACTTGGGTGTAACCCATTTTTCAGTTCCTGCAATGCGGCTTCGGCACGGCGGCCGCTGCGGCAGTAAAGATTGATGGGCGCGTTTTTTGTTGGGGCTGACGGCGGCGATTTTTGCCGGCGATTTGGTCAGCAGGAATATTGACGGCACCCTGGATACTGGCCTTCGGCAAACTCTTCGAGGCGTGCGCACGTCTATCCAGATGCCTTTGGCTTTACGGCCGGCTGTGCGGCGGCCTTGGCGGCGGTTTGCGGCGTGGCCTTCGGTGCGGCGGGCGGTGGCAGACAGCGCGGCAACAGCGGCAAGCAGCATCAGGCGGGACATTGTTTTCATGGCGGTTCTCCGTGTGAAGTATGAAACAGCGCGAATTGTAGCGCGGACTGTTTGGTACGTGCCAGCGTCAGCCGGTTTTTGCAGGCAGCCTGAAAGCGGCAAATCGGTTTTCAGGCTGCCTGTACTGCCGTTGCGTTTAGCGTTGGCTGTCGATGGCTTCCAGCGCGCGCAGGGGGCGTGAGGTGTAGAGCAGCGCCGGCGTTCAGCGGATAGCGGTGGTCAGTGCGCCGGCGATTTCGCTGTCGGTGGCGCCGGCTTTGGCGGCTTTCTCGGCGTGGACGCTGATGCAGCTTTCGCAGCGGGTAGTGATGGCGACGGCGATCGCAATCAGCTCGCGCGTTTTTCGTCCAGCGCTTCGGCGGCAGCGGCCTGTTCCGAGCGCGCCGTAGGCCTGCAGCATTTTTCGGATGGTTTTTGCCCAGCGCGGCAAAGATTTTTCACATGGGCGGTGTGTTCGGGCCGGTTTTGAAACATGGTATTTCCTTTCGTGATTGGGTTGACGCTGCGGATTATGGCGATAATCTGCGTATAATAATCTGCAAATCGTCTCAAAGAATGGTAAAAACGATGGATGTGTTGGACAAACTGGTCAGATTGGCGCAACTAGCCGGCAGCGTGGACACGCAATGCCTGTTTCAGGGCGCATGGTATGTGCGCCACGAAGCCAACCGCGTGCGCGGTGTGGTGCACATCGTTACCCGCGGTTCCGGGCTGGATTAAGATCGACGGCGAAAACCAGGCGCGGCTTCTGCAGCAGGGGCGATATCGTCTTTTTCCCGCGCACCGCCGAGCCATGTGCTCAGCAGCAGCGCGCGGCTGCGGCAACTGCGAGACACGGTGAGAGCAGCCGGCAAGGCGCGTTTACCGTGAAAACGCAGCAGCGGCGAAGGCGGCCAAAATGCAGCTTTTCTGCGCCCGTTTCGAATACGAGCAACAGGCCGAACTGATTGCCGGCCTGCCCGCCATGCTGCGCCTGCATCTGGACAGCCCCGAGCTGTGCTATCTGGTGGAAATGCTCAAAGGCGAAGCCGCCGGCCTGCAGCAGGGGTTCGACTTCGGTGGTAAATGCGCTGTCGGCGGTGCTGCTGGTGCTGATGCTGCGCCTATCTGGCGCAGGAAGGGCAGAGCTGCCCGACGGCGTACTCAAAGCTGGCGCGACAAACGCCTGCGCGGCCTGATCAAGCGGTGATCGAGCAGCCTGAAAAACCGTGGAACGTTGAACGCATGGCCGCCGAGGCCAAAATGTCGCGCCCACCTGATGCGCCTGTTCCGCCAGCAAACCGGCGGCAGCCCGCATGCCTTTGTCAGCCGCATCCGCCTGCAACGGGCCGCGCTGCTGCTGAAGCAGCGATGCCGATTCGGTGCTGTCGATCGCGCTGTCGGTGGGTTTCAGCTCGAAAGCCCATTTCGGCAAAAGCGTTTAAAAAAGAATACGGCATCTCGCCCGGTAAGTACCGCAAGCAGCCGCAGGAGCGGTGGCGGACGGCGGCTTTGTGTTAAACGGCCCATCCGCAGCGGATGGCGGCATGGCGCCGGTGCCAAAAGCAGCGAAAGATTTTTCAGGCTGCCCAATGCCAGGGTGCTTTGCCGCAGAGCAAAAGCAGCCTGAAAAGCCCGTATCCGGTTTTCAGGGCTGCTTTTTACCGTTCGAGCTGCGGTTTACACCGGCTTTTGGCAGTCGGTTTCAAACTTGAGCTGCTGGTGGAATTCGCGCGCCTGCCGTTCGGCCTGGCTGCCGAGATCGTCGAGCATCAGGGGCGACGTATTCGGGAAAATGTAGATCGAGCCGAGCTTGGCGCGGGCGGCGTCGGTGGCGGGTTCAAGACTGGGGATGGCGACGCTGCGGTCGATTTCGCCGTCCCAGGGAATGTCGAAACGGCGCTCCTGATAGCGGATGGGCATGAGTTCGCAGGGCTTGCGGTGCAGCAGGATGCACAGTGCTTGGCCGCTGAATACGTCGTAGAGCCAGGCATCGCCGCGGTCGTTGTTGAACAGCAAAAAGGCGGAGGGTTCGGCGGTTTCAAAGCCGGTGGCGGTTACGTAGTCTGGCAGTCGAGCGTGTGGCGCTCGAGCACGAAGCACTCTTCGGTGAGCGGGGGTGCGGCCGTAGCGCTCAGCCCGGCGGCGTAGCATTCTTGGGCGTGCGACCAATTCTGGTATTTGGCTTCTTTGGCGGCGGCGTTCAGCAAATCGGACATCTGCCCGCCTTGTTTGCTCTGGCGCTTTTTCGCCTGCTTGCGCAGGTGCTCGAGGGTTTCTGCGGTGGTGTGGATGTATTTCATTGGGGTTCCTTTGCGGGTTTTTCAGGCAGCCTGAGAAGTCGGTTGGGGCTTGATAGGTTTTCAGGCTGCTTTGATGCAGGGAAGGCAGCCTGAACAGCGGTTTTCTGTTTTCAGGCTGCCTGTTGGTGCCGGTTTGAGCGTCGATATTCTGTGCCACCAGCGCGTTGTTTTCGATAAAGGCGCGGCGCGGTTCGACTTCGTCGCCCATCAGGGTAACGAACACTTCGTCGGCGGCGATGGCGTCTTCGATGCGCACTTTCAGCAGGCGGCGGACGGTGGGATCCATGGTGGTTTCCACAGCTGCTCGGGGTTCATCTCGCCCAAACGCCTTTGTAGCGCTGGATCATCAGGCCTTTTTGCGCGCCGGCGAGCAGCAGGTCGAGCGCGTCTTCAAAGGAAGCAGCCTGAAGCGGTTCGGCGTCGCCTTTGAATACCTGCAGCGGCGCGGAAAAATTCGAGCGCGGCGAGTGCGGCGGCAGTGGAGGAAAGAGGTTTGGTAGGCTTTGCTGTCGAGGAATTTCTGGTCGAGATAGCTCACCATCACGTTGCCGTGCAGCTTGCGGGTGATTTTCAGGAAGTGGCCGCCTTCTTGTCCGGCAACATGTTCCAGCGCCACTTCTTCGTGCTGCAGCACGGCGGAGAGCGCGGCGATGGCGGCATGGGCGGCGGCTTCGTCGGCCAGGCTGACGGCGGGCACGTCAAGAGCGCGCGCAATACGGCGGCGTCGATCACGCGGCTTTCTTGGGCGATGGTGCTGCGGGCTTTCAGGAATTTGCGCGCGGTTTTGGCCAGCTCGGCGCCTTCAATGACGCGGCCGGCGGATTCGATGCGGGCTTTATCAACGGCCAGACCGAGCAAAAATTCGTCTTTTTCGGCTTCGTCTTTCAGGTAGCGCTCCTGCTTGCCGTGCTTGGCTTTGTAAAAGCGGCGGTTGGGCGATGTACACTAGCCGCGCTCAATCAATTCGGGCATCTGGCGGTAGAAGAAGGTTAGGAGCAGGGGTGCGGATATGGGCGCCGTCCACGTCGGCATCGGTCATGATGATGATGCGGTGGTAGCGCAGTTTTTCCAGATTAAACTCTTCTTTGCCGATGCTGGTGCCCAGCGCGGTAATCAGGGTGGCGACTTTCCTGGCTGGCGAGCATTTTTCTCGAAGCGGGCTTTTTCCACGTTCAGGATTTTGCCTTTCAAGGGCAGGATGGCTTGGAATTTGCGGTCGCGCCCTTGGCGGAACCGCCGGCCGAATCGCCCTCCACCAGTAAAGCTCGGACAGCGCCGGGTCTTTTTCTGGCAATCAGCCAGGTTTGCCGAGGCAGACCAAGCCGTCCATCACGCCTTTGCGGCGGGTGATTTCGCGCGCTTTGCGGGCGGCTTCGCGGGCGCGGGCGGCGTCGATGATTTTGCCGGTGATGATTTTTAGCGTCGTTCGGATTTTCTTCGAGAAAGTCGTGCAGCGCGGCGCTCAAAACTTCATTGACCACGGGGCCGATTTCGCTGGACACTCAGCTTGTCTTTGGTTTGCGACGAGAATTTGGGATCGGGCAGTTTCACCGACAAAATGCAGGTCAGCCCTTCGCGCATATCGTCGCCGGCGGTTTTCGATTTTGGCTTTTTGGCGATTTCGTTGGCTTCAATGTATTGGTTGATGGTGCGCGTCATCACCTGGCGCAGCGCGGTCAAGTGGGTGCCGCCGTCGCGCTGCGGGATGTTGTTGGTGAAGCACTGCGTTTTCCTGATAGCTGTCGTTCCACTGCATGGCGCATTCGACGCTCATGCCGTCTTTCTCGCCAGCGTAGAACACTTTGTCGTGCAGCGGCGTTTTTGTTGCGGTTCATATACTGTACGAAGCCGGCCACGCCGCGGAGAAGGCGAAGTTTTCGTGTTTGCCGTCGCGCTTGTCGGTCAGCTCGATGCCGACGCCGTTGTTTAGGGAAAGAGAGCTCACGGATGCGCTTTGGCGAGAATGTCGAACTTGTATTCCACCAGGCCGAAAGTGTCTTCGCTGGCGAGAAACTGCACGCGGGTGCCGTGTTTGCCGGCCGGGCGGTCGCCCACCACTTTTCAGGGTTCGACCGCTTCGCCGTGGCGGAATTCGACGAAATGCTCTTTGCCCTCACGCCAGATGGTCAGGCGCAGCCGAGTCGGAGGCGCATTGACCACCGACACGCCCACGCCGTACAGGCCGCCGGAGATTTTGTAGCTGTTGTTGTCGAACTTGCCGCCGGCATGCAGCACGGTCATGATGACTTCGGCGGCGGGCGGCAGCTTCTTTGGGGTGGATGCCGGTGGGGATGCCGCGGTCGTTGTCTTCGATGGTGATGGAGTTGTCGGAATTGATGGCGACGGTGATTTTTGTCGCAGTGGCCGGTCAGCGCTTCGTCGATGGCGTTGTCCAACACTTCGAACACCATGTGGTGCAGGCCGCTGCCGTCCTGCGTGTCGCCGATATACATGCCGGGCGCTTGCGCACGCTTCAAGCTCTTCCAATACCTGAATGCTGTCGGCGCCGTATGCGGCGGTTACTGTCTGTTCGGTCATTTTTGTGTCTTTTCCCAAAAAAAAGCCGCCCTCTCAGGCAGCCTGAAAGGGCGGATTATACCCGAATTCGGCAGGCTTTTCAGGCGTGCCAAGGCAGCCTGAAAAGACGGGTGCCGCTTTTTCAGGCTGCTTTGTCGTCTGCGCGATAGGCATCGAGCACCGCCACCGCATCGCGCAGCGGCTGAGGCCGTAATGCTCGCGCAGGGGTTTTGATATCGGCAATGCGCCGGTCGCTGAGATGTTCGGCCATCCAACGGCGGGTTTCGTCGGGTGCGGCGTCGAAGCGTTCGCGGGCGCTGCGGGCGGCGGCGCCCAGTTTCCACGCCAGCCACCAGTAGACGGCGTTGGCGGCCAGCAGCACCGCGCCGGCTGCCGGCGTGGCGGCATCGCCGATCCGCCACCACAGGCACAGGGCGGTGATGGTGGCGAGCGAGCAGACGGTTTTGCAGTTTCATCATGGCGGCGGGCTTCACGGTTTTCCTTGTTAAAAACAGGCATGCGGTGATTGTAGTCTTTTTCAGGCTGCCTTTGGCAGCTGGCGGCGATGCTGTTAGAATTCCCGCACTTTTGACGAGACGGCTTTTATCTGCGGGAGAAAACCATGAAAACCACCACATGATGCTGTTGGCACTGGCGGCATTGGCCGGCTGCGGCGGCGAAAATCTTCGGGCAAACTGCCGGCCGTTTTGCGCCGATGCGCTGACGCAGTACGCCAAGCTCGACCAGGCGCAATGGAAACAGCTGGATCTGTCGGTGCAGCTGGGTTTGGGCACGGTGCTGGAGCAGGGGCGGCGGCAAGGGAAAAGGCCGCGCTCTCGGCCTGGCAGCAGAGCATGGCCGACCGCTATGCCGTTACCAAAGACCTGCAGGGGGCAGGGAAGCGGCCGATGCCATGCTGGAAGAAACCGAAACGCAATGTAAGGAATGGCGGCAGGCGATGCAGTCTGCCCAATAAACCCGCGCCGCCCGCCACCGCAAGCGGGCGGCGGTTTTTTGCACAAACGTTTTTCAGGCTGCCCGCATACGCAGGCAGCCTGAAAACATCAAGCGCAACCCAAAGGAAACATCATGCAGACAGAAGCTCTTATCCGCCATATTTCAGGCTGGCTCAAAGACTACGCCGCCGGTGCCGGCGTGCGCGGTTACGCCGTCGGCATTTCCGGCGGCGTCGATTCAGCGGTGGTGTCCGCGCTGTGCGCCAGAAGCGGCGTGCAGCTGCTGTGCGTCGATATGCCCATCCGCCAAAAGGCTGACCAGCTCGAGCGCGCCCGCAACCACATCGCCGCGCTGCAACGGCAGTTTTTCAATGTGACGTGCCATCAGCGCCGATCTGACGCCGCTGTTTGAAGAGTTCGAGCGCAGCGTGAGCGCTGCCGGATGCTAAGCAGCAGGAACTGGCTGGCTAAGCACCCGCTCGCGCCTGCGCATGAGCACGCTTTATACTACGCCCAAACCCACGGCCTGCTGGTGGTAAGCACCGGCAATAAGGTTGAAGATTTTGGCGTCGGCTTTTCACCAAATACGGCGACGGCGGCGTCGATGTCAGCCCGATTGCCGATTTGCTCAAATCGCAGGTATACCGGCTGGCCGAAGCGCTGGGCGTATCCGAATCCATCCGCGCCGCGCTCGACCGACGGCCTGTGGGACGGCGAGCGCACCGATGAAGAGCAGATGGGCGCGAGCTATCCCGAGCTGGAATGGGCGATGGCGCAGCATGAAGCGGGCAGGGCGCGCGAAGAGTTTGCCGGCCGCCAGCAGCAGGTGTTTGATATTTACACCGTCTCAAACCGCGCCGCCCAGCACAAAAATCCAGCCGATACCAGTGTGCCGCATTCCTGCCGAACTGTTGGATTGAACCATGCCGCCCAAAATCGTTTTTCGATATCGACGACACGCTCTATCTCAAACACGAGCGCCGCATTCCCGCTTCCACCCGCGATGCACTGCACCAGTTGAACGCGCGCGGCATCATCACCGCCATCGCCACCGGCCGCACTCCCGCCGTGCTGCCCGAGCCAATCCGCCGCCTGATGGACGATACCGGTATGGAGATGTTGGTGGCGGTCAACGGCTACGTCGAATACCGCGGCCGGCCGCTGGCGCAGTTTGCCATGCCGCCGGTGCAGGCCGAAGCGGTTTCAGGCAGCCTGAAAGCACACGGCATCAGCCACGGCTTCGTTTCCGCCGAGCGCATCAGCGTGGCGGCCGCCGACGAGCCGCTGCACCGCTCACTCGGCGATCTGGCGATTCCCTATGAAGCGGACAGCGGCGCATGTCGGCCGCGAACCGCGTATATCAGATGCTGGCCTTTTATCCCGAAAGCCGCGACGCCGAAATTGCCGCGCTGCTGCCGCCGCAGCTGAAAACCGTGCGCTGGCACCCGCAAGGAGTGGACGTTATCGAGCGCGCGGCTCCAAAGCCCGCGGCATCCGCGCCGCCTTGAACGCGCTGGGTTTGGAAATGGCCGACGCCATGGCCTTTGGCGACGGCCTAAACGATCGGGAAATGCTCGAAGCCGTCGGTTTCGGCGTTGCCATGGGCAATGCCCCTTGCCGAACTCAAAAGCCGTTGCCCGCCACGTCTGCCCGCCGCCGCAGAAGACGGCATCGCCCGCGGCTTGCGCGAGTTGGGGCTGATCGATTGATGGATCGGCTAAGGCCATAAAAGCGAAAACACGCAAAACCGGCTTTCAGGCAGCCTGAAAGCCGGTTTTGCTCGCTGCCGTGCCGATTTCAGGCGGCCTGAAACGCGGGCGGGTTTGTTGACGATCTCAAACCAACCTTTAACGAGCACCCATTCACCATTTTTCCTTGGTAACCTTGACTTTATAGCTTCTTAGCGCTTTTGGCGTAGGAAGAGCGGTCGCTGAATACATTGATTTCGCAAGTAAACACACCCTTCTTGATGTAGCCGCCGCTGGTTCGGGCGCAGGATTGGCCTACTGTCAGATGGGTTCGGGCGGCGGTTGTCCACGATCGGCTGCGCCAGCTTGCACGGTTTCCTGGTTGGGCGGCACAAAGGTAATGTCGCCGGTGCTGAAATATTTGCAGCCGGCAAACACAATGGCGGCCGTTATGATGAAGTTAAAGCAGTTTTCCTAAGTCCATTGAGTCGTTCCTTTCGTATCGTAAAAAACCAACAAGTTTATCCGCCAAACATGCGGCGTGCCAATTCTGAAGTTATTCCGCTTTCAGCACCGACAAATCGGTTCTGGTAGCGTGCCGTTTCATTGTCTCGCCTTTCGGGCTGCTTGGCAGCTTCTTCCGCCGCCTGCCGCCGTTTCTCCGCCAGATACAGCCCGATTTGGCGCACCAATTCCTGCGTGCCCTGATGCGCCAGCGCGCTGATTTCAAATAGGCGCGGGGTTTCGGTGTCGAAGCCGAAAACGGTCGTCCGGCGCGGGGAACTGCCAGCCGGTGGCTTCAAGGAAAGCGGCTTTGCGCGCGGCGGCTTCTTCGGGGCTGAGCATGTCCAGTTTGTTCAGCACCAGCCAGCGCGGTTTGTCGTAGAGTTCGGCGTCGTATTTGCGCAGTTCGCCCACGATGGTAGCGCTTCGGCGGCGGGATCGACGCTGTCGTCAAACGGCGCCAGATCGACCACGTGCAGCAGCAGGCCGGTGCGCGAAAGGTGTTTGAGAAAGCGGTGTCCCAGCCCCGCGCCTTCGGCGGCGCCTTCGATCAGACCCGGGATGTCGGCCATCACAAAGCTGTGGTTTTCGTCCAGCCGCACCACGCCGAGATTGGGGTGCAGGGTGGTGAAGGGTGATCGGCCACTTTTCGGGCGGGCGGCGGAAACAGCGCTAATCAGCGTTGATTTGCCGGCGTTGGGCATGCCCAACAGGCCGACGTCGGCCAGCACTTTCAGTTCCAACAGCAGGCGGCGGCTTTTCGCCTTCTTCGCCCGGCGTGGCCTGCTTGGGCGCGCGGTTGACCGACGATTTGAAATGCAGGGTTGCCCAGCCCGCCCTTGCCGCCGCGCGCCAGGCGAACGCGCTGGTACGTGGCGGGTGAGATCGGCGACGGTTTCGTCGGTGTCGATGTCGCGGATCAGCGTGCCGACGGGCATTTTCAGTTCGATGTCGTCGGCGCCCGCGCCGTAGCGGTCGGAGCCGTGGCCTTTTTCGCCGTTTTTGGCCTGGTAGCGTTTGATAAAAACGGTATTCCACCAGCGTGTTGGTGTTTTCGTCGGCCACCGCAAACACGCTGCCGCCGCGTCCGCCGTCGCCGCCGTCGGGGCCGCCGCGCGGCACGAATTTTTCGCGGCGGAAACTGACCGCGCCATTGCCGCCGCGTCCGGCCGCCACTTCGATTTTGGCTTCGTCGATAAACTTCATAATCTCTCGAAGGAGGCTTTTCAGGCTGCCCTGAAAACCCGAAATGGGAAAAACGGCACATTATACAGGAAGCGGCGGGGCTTTGGCTATAATCGTGTGCTCGGCAAGGCAGCCTGAAAGGACGATGATGGACAACCAAACAGAACGCGGCTGGTGGCGCGCGGCGCGACGGCGCTTTGCCGGCAACCTGCTGACCGGCGCCGGATCGAATCTGGTTTTTTGTGGTGTTTTTCAGCAAGCTGGAAGATTGGAGCGAAATCTTCGGCCTGTTTCTGACGGTGCTGCTTCCGTGGAGCCTGTTTGGTGCGCTGATTGCTGCGGTAGCTGCCGGTATGGCGGGCTGGATGACGCGTGATAGGGCATGGCATCCGCGCTGGCAGCGCAGGCTGTTTGCCGCTTCGCTGCTGTGGGGAGCTGATTTCCTGTGTTGCCGTGATAAGGTTGGTTCAAAGCTGGGTTTTGGTCTGGCCGTGCGGTATGCTGCTGACCTATTTCTGCCTGCGGCCGCCAAAAGGCTTCGGCAAGGCAGCCTGAAAGGCGGAAAACAGGTTTTTCAGGCTGCCTTATCCGGCGTTTACGGCTGCAGCCGTCCGCCCATCAATCTGCAGGCCGCCCAGCCGTCCGGCGAGGCCGTGGTGGCGCAGCGCGTGGGTGATGGCAACGGGTCCAGACCGTCGGCGGCGTCGGCCTGCGGCGTGCCGGAGAGATTGAGCATCTGCACCACCATATGCTGCACCTGCTCTTTGGCCGCCTTGCCGCGCCCGACCACCGACTGCTTGACCTGCAGCGCGGTGTATTCGTAAACCGGTAGCCCGCGCAGCACCAGCGCCGCCAGCGCCGCACCGCGCGCCTGGCCGAGCATCAGCGTGGCGGCGGGATTGACGTTGACAAACACCTGCTCCACCGCCGCCTGCGCGGGACGGTAGTGGCAATCAACTCGTCGATATGCTCGACGATCACGCCGATGCGGCCGGCCAGCTCGTCTTTGGGGATGGTTTTGATGCAGCCTCGAAGCCACATAAACCTGCTCGCGGCCGATAACGTCGATAATGCCGAAACCGGTGCTGCGGCTGCCGGGGTCGATGCCTAAAATTCTTAAGGGGCGCTGGCTCTGTGGCGGAACGGGAAAACGGGAAAAGGCGGCGATTATAAGGCAAAGGCAGCCTGAAAACCTTTTTCAGGCTGCCCTATAATCCGCCCCATGAACACGCCCGATTCCGAATTCGACCTTGCCCTGTTTCTGAAAAACCCTGCCCGCGCTGCGGGGTGTACCGCATGATTGCTGCCGATAGCTCGGTGCTGTGTGTTGGCAAGGCGGTGAATCTGAAGCGGCGGGTGTCGGGTTATTTCCAGAAAAACCGCCGGTACTCGCCACGCATCGCGCTGATGGTCAAGCAGGTGGCGCGGGTGGAGATTACCGTTACCCGCAGCGAAGCCGAGGCGCTGATTCTGGAAAAACAATCTGATTAAGTCGCTGTCGCCCAAATATAATATTCTGTTTCGCGACGACAAATCCTATCCCTATCTGATGCTCTCCGGCCACGAGTTCCCGCAGATGGCCTACTACCGGGGCAGCCTCGAAAAGCCGCACCAGTATTTCGGCCCCTATCCCAACGGCTACGCGGTGCGCGACAGCATCGAGGTGCTGCAAAAAGTGTTCCAACTGCGCACCTGCGAAGACAGCGTGTTTGCCCACCGCGAGCGCCCCTGCCTGCTGCACCAGATCAAGCGCTGCTCGCGCCCTGCGTGGGTGCCATTTCGTTTGAGGACTACCGTGCTTCGGTAAACGAGGCCGCCGCTTTTTCTCAACGGCCGCACCGATGTGCTGAGCCAGACTTTGCAGCACAAAATGCAGCAGGCCGCCGCCAATCTGCAGTTTGAAGAAGCCGCGCGCTACCGTGACCAATTACAGGCGCTGGGGCTGGTGCAGAGCCGCCAGTTTATCGACAGCCGCAACCCCTGACGCCCCGCACAATATCGATATTCTCGCGCTGGCAGTAGAGCAGGGCGGCGTGTGCATCAACTGGACCAGCATTCGCGGCGGCCGCCACGTCGGCGACAAAAACTTCTTTCCCGACACCCGCCACGACCCCGATCCCAACGGCCAGGACTACGCCGAAGCCTTCGCCGCCCAGCACTATCTGGGCAAAACCAAGCCCGATCTCGTCATCAGCAATTTCAGGCTGCCTGAAAGCCTGCAGGAAGCCGTCAGCAGCGAGCACGGCAAGGCCGTCCAATTCGTTTCCAACACGCGCGGCGAGCGCAAAGTATGGCTCGACATGGCGGTGCAGAACGCCCGGCTCGCCCGTCGTCGCCACCTGCTGCAAAAACAGCAGCCAGATCCGCCGCACCGCCGCGCTGGCCGAACTCATCGGCCTGCCCGAAAACGAACTGCAGCGGCTCGAATGCTTCGACATCAGCCACACCCAGGGCGAAGCCACCGTCGCATCCTGCGTGGTGTACGACGAACACGCCATCCAGCCCGCCCAATACCGCCGCTACAACATCACCACCGCCAAAGCCGGCGACGACTACGCCGCCATGCGCGAAGTGCTCACCCGCCGCTACGGCAAACTCGCTCAAGCCCAGGCCAACGGCGAAAGCGTGCGCTGGCCGGACGCCGTGCTCATCGACGGCGGCAAGGCCAAATCGGCATGGCGCTCGAAGTATGGGAAGAGCTTGGTCTTACCATTCCACTGATCGGCATCGCCAAAGGCCCCGAGCGCAAAGCCGGTTTGGAAGAACTGATCCTGCCCTTCCAAAACCGCAGCCTGCGCCTGCCCGACAACAGCCCCGCCCTGCACCTGCTGCAAAACCGTGCGCGACGAATCCCACCGTTTCGCCATCACCGTGCCACCGCAAAAACGCGAAAAAGCCCGCATCACATCGTCGCTCAACGACATCGCCGGCATCGGCAGCAAACGCAAAGCCGCGCTGCTCACCCGCTTCGGCGGCCTGCGCGGCATCCAGGCCGCCAGCATCGACGACCTTGCCCAAACCGAAGGCATCAGCCGCGCGCTGGCGGAAAAGATTTACGCCGCGCTGCACACGCATGCGTAATGCAAAGGCAGCCTGAAAACGGTTTAAGCGGTTTTCAGGCTGCTTTGTACTGAAAACACCCGTTTCAGGCAGCCTGAAACAGGGTGTTGTGCGTTTGGGCGGGTTTAATGGCGCCGTGCTGAAGCCGATCAGGGTGGCGGCGGGTGGCGGCCCAGGCGCCCGGCGATGCCGAGCAGGCAGACGACAATCAGCACCGATACCGTTTCCCACCAATAGAAAGTGCGCCACTGCAGATTGATGCCGTAGGGCTGGAAAATCTGGGTAATCAGCGGGCGGGTCTGCGCCATCAGCCAGGTGCACAGGCCAAGGCTGAGCAGGGCGGACAGCAGGCTCTGCCAGGCGGCCTGATAGAAAAGGGGCGGCGCACAAAGGAAGAGGGCGCGCCCAGCAGTTTGGTGATTTCGATTTCTTCTTTGCGGCTGAGAATCTGCAGGCGGATGGTGTTGTGTGCCACCAGCACAAAGGCAAAACCCAGCGTTACCGCCAGAAACCAGAAAAATCTGGTTGGCTAGGGTGTTGAGACGGTAAAGAGTCTGCATCCATTCCTGGTCAAGCTGGGTGCTTTCCACCATCGGATAGGCGGCAAGGTCTTTTTGCAGCGCGAGCACCGCCTGCGGGTCGGCATCAGCGGGGGTAACGACAAAGGCGTCGGGCAGCGGGTTTTCGTCGAGCATCGACACCACTTCCTGCGTGCCCATCGCCGCTTTCATTTCTTCCAGCCCTTCGGCTTTGGCAACAAAACGGCTCTCTTTTACCCGCGGGTCGCCGGCGAGCAGTTTTTGCACGGCGTCGGTATCCGCGCCGGCGGCGCCCATGTCCATATACAGGGTGATCTGCGGCACGCCGCTTAGGCGAGTCGAGCACGTTTTTGCTGCTTTGCACGCCCGAGTAGAGCGTTAGCGGCGGGGTCATGGCGATGGCGAGCATGGCGAGTATCATCAGCGCGGTAAGCGGCTGTTTTGAAGAAATAGGCGGCGGCGCGGCGGGCGCTTTCCCAGTGGAGCGACAGATAATTCATGATGCGAACCTCGCCTTCCTGCAGGCGCAGGATGCGTGGTAAAGTAGTCCTGCATCAGGGTTTCGTCGTGCGCCGACACGATGACGGTGGTGCCGGCTTCGTGAAAGGTTTTTAAACAGTTCCATAATATCGAGCGCGTAGGCGCGGTCGAGGTTAGCCGAAGGTTCGTCGGCAATCAGCAGGCTGGGCTGGTGGACGACGGCGCGGGCGATGCACAGGCGCTGCTGCTCGCCGCCTGAGAGACCACGCGGGTCGAGCGGTTTCGCGTCGCCCAAACCGACTTTTTCAATCGCGATGCGGGCGCGTTTGTCGGCGGTTTTGCGGTCGTAGCCGATAATCCGCAAGGGCAGCAGCACGTTTTCCAGCACGTTGCGGTCAAACGGGATTTTGTGGTCTTGGAACACGATGCCGATGTGCTGGCGCAGGTAGCACAGCTGGTTGTCGGAAAGGCGGCTGATGTCCTGTTTGTTCATCAGCACGCGGCCGCCGCTGGGGCGTGATGCCGGAAATCAACTTCAGTACCGTCGATTTGCCGGCGCCGGAATGGCCAAGCGATGAAAATCATCTCGCCTTTGGCAATGGCGAAGCTGACGTTTTTCAGAGCCTGAAAAACCGCCCTGATAGGTTTTGGATGCGGATTCGAATCGAATCATGGATCAAAGCACTCCCGTGTTTGTCAGGCTGCCTGCAGACGCGGGCGCAGGCAGGCAAAAGGTGGCGATTATAAGCGGACTTTGCGCGCGCCCAAACGCTGCCGCCGGCCGCTTGGCGGCGCTTGCGGCAAAAAGCGCCGTTAAACAGAAAATTGCCGCGTAAAGGGCAAATTTTTGCTATAATCGCGGCTTTTTCGCGCAGCAGCGGCCATGAAAAACAGGCGGCCTGAAAATACCGCCAAGAGCTGCGCCAATCCGAAACCAGACAGGAGATTTATCATCGCACAGAACGCGAAGCACGTATCAACGGCGAAATCACCGCCAAAGAGTGCGTTTAATCAGTGGCACGGGCGAACAGCTCGGCGTGGTATCCGTAAAAGCCCTCGCATTGGCTCAGAAGAGCAGGATGTGGACCTGGTGGAATTTCCCCACCGCCAAACCGCCTGTGCAAGCTGATGGACTTTGGCAAATACAAATACGAGCAGTCAGGACGCGACGAAGACAAAAACAGGTGCAGATTAAGAAATCAAATTCCGCCCAGGCACCGACGAAGGCGACTACCAAAATCAAAATGCGCAACATCGTGCGCTTTTTGAGCGAAGGCGACAAAGTCAAAATGTCTCGTTTTTCGTGGTCGCGGATAGCGCACCAGCAGCTGGGCGCCCAACTGCTCGAGCGCGTGAGAAACGATTTTGGCGGAAATCGGCCAGGTGGAGCAGTTCCAAAATGGAAGGCCGCCAGATGGTGATGATGATTGCGCCGAAAAAGAAATAGCCTATAATCCCGCGCTCTTTCGCATCCGCCGCGCGCGAAAGGCGTTTTTCAGCGGCACAAAGCCGTGGCAGCGGGTTTCAAGTGCGGATTTTTCCGCCTCCTTCACGCCTTATCCTATAAGTAACCGGAGTTTTCCATGCCCAAAATGAAAACCAAATCCAGCGCGACGCTTCACAAGTGCTGGGCAACGGCGGCGTGAAACGCGCCCACGCGTTCAAACGCCACTTCTGACCAGAAAACCACCAAAACAAACGCCAGCTGCGCGGCACTCTATGGTGAACGACCGCGATGGCTTCTGTTGCCAAAATGCTGCCCTACGCATGAGAGATTGAAACATGCCACGCGTAAAACGCGGTGTAACCGCACGAGCCGTCATAAAAAGTATTAGCATTGGCCAAAAGGTTACCGCGGCCGCCGTAAAACACGTCTACCGCGTTGCCAAGCAGGCGGTAATGAAAGCAGGCCAGTACGCCTACGGCGACCGCCGCCAGCGCAAACGCCAGTTCCGCCAGCTGTGGATCGCCCGTATCCATCGCCGCGCCCGCCAAAACAGCCTGTCTTACAACAAATCGCGAACGGCCTGAAACGCGCCGCCATCGAGCTGGACCGCAAAAGTATTGGCAGACTTGGCCGTATTCGACAAAACCGCTCTTTCGCGCAGCTGGTTGAAAAAAGCCAAAGCCGCTCTGGCCTAATCCGCCGCAGCCGCACGATTCGAGGAAACCGTTTTCGGTTTCCCTTGTTTTTCGTGTTGTCCGGCGTGCCTGCCTGAGACGAAACCGGCAGGGGTAGGGCGGTGGCGTATTGCCGCTGCAGGCATATGGCTCAACCAAGCATGCAAAAGCGCTGAGCACCAATCGGCTTTTTCAGGCTGCTTTTATTACGCGTCTGGCCAAATCAAACGTGGAAACTTTCGCCGCAGCCGCAGACTCTTTCACGTTCGGGTTTTTGAACTAAAGCCTTCCTGCAGCTTCTTTGGCGTAGTCCAGTTCGGTGCCGTCCAAATAAACGTGGCTTTTGGGATCGACGAATACTTTGACGCCGTGTCTCAAAAACCAAGTCGTCGGGATCGACGGTGTCGGCGAATTCGACGATGTAGAGCCAGCCCGAGCAGCCGGTTTTCACGCCGAGCGCACGCCTTCGCCTTCGCCGCGTTTTTCGAGAAAGTCGCGGATCGCGTTCAGCGGCATTGCTGGTGATGGTAATGCCGGTGCCCTTTTCAGAATGAGTGTGTCCGATATGCGGGCGATTGTACCGCAAACAAAGGTTTTCAGGCTGCCTGAAAAACCCACGAGCGGGCGCGGGGTTTTTAGTGCGACACAATCTGGCGCAGAAACTGGCGCGCGCGTTCGGTTTTCGCGCGGTGAAAAACTGCTCGGGCGTCGAGTCTTCGAATCTGCCCCTGATCGACAAACACGATGCGGTCGGCGCTTCGCGGCGAAGCCCATTTCTGGGTAACACATCATGGTCATGCCGCTGAAAGCCAGTTCCTTAATCACTTTGAGCACTTCGCCCACCATTTCTGGGTCGAGCGCCGAAGTCGGCTCGTCAAACAGCATCACGCGCGGCTCCATTGCCAGGCCGCGGGCGATGGCGACACGCTGCTGCCGTGCGGGAAGCTCGGTGGGAAAAAGCGTCGGCCTTGTGCGCCAGTCCTACCGTTTCCAGCAGCGCACGCGCTTTTTCTTCCGCCGCCGCCTCGCCCGAGCTTTGACTACCGGCGAGCGCGTGATGTTGTCGAGCACGCTCAGGTGCGGATAGAGATTGAAATGCTGGAACACGAAAATAAGCTTCGGTGCGCAGGCGGTTGAGATCGGTTTCAGGTCAATGCATTGACGCCGTCCACCGGATTTCGCCGCCCTGCACTCCAGGCTCGATTGACGGTGCGGATCGCGCGTCGATTTGCCGCTGCCCGACAGGGCCGCACACCACCACCACTTCGCCTTTGCGGATGTCGAGACCGACGCCATTGATTACATGCAGGTTGTTGAAAATGTTTGTGGACGTTTTGAAAGCCTGACCACGATGTCGGAAGCGGGTTTTGCCATGGATTCTCCAAAGTAGGGCGGGCGTTTTCAGGCCGCCTGCGCGGCCAGGCGTTGCTCAGGGGCAACGCTCGGGCGCGACGGCTTCCGCGCGCTGCTGCGGGTCGATGCCGGCGGCGGCCATGTCTGCTTCGCCGGCCAGCCCTTTCAGATTGTTGCGTAGGGTTTTGCGCCGTTGGGAAAGCCTGTCTGACCAGCGCGGCAAAAGCCGTCGAAATCGGCGGCGGTGCCGATGCGGCCGCTCTGCGCGAATCGATGCACCACTGCCGAATCGACTTTCGGCGCGGGCGCAAACGATTCAGGCGGTACGTCGATCAGTTTTTCCATATCGAAAAATACTGCAGCATCACGCTCAGGCGGCCGTAATCGTTGCTTTCAGGCTGCGCCGCATGCGCTCGACCACTTCTTTTTGCAGCACAGTGCATGTCCTCGATTTCGCCGGCATAGGGTGCTGAGCTTGAACAGCAGCGGCGTGGAAATATTGCGCAGGGTTGCCGACGATGCGCCGGGCACGCCTGGAAAAATCAAACTGCAGCACGTCGCCTTCGTGGATCTGCAGCTTGGCGGCGAGCTGCGCGCTGCAGGTGGGCGATGATGTCGCGGTCGATTTTCGCAAACGTGCAGCCGGTTCAGGGCGGCGGCACAGCGGCTCAGTACTGCCGCCAGCCGGGCCGATTTCGATAACGTGTCGTCAGGCTGCGTCGCGGCGTGACGATGTCCTGAATGATGCGCGTGTCCTGCAGAAATTCTGGCCGAAGCGCTTGCGTGCCTGATGGGGTTTCATGGAAATGTGCCGGAAAATCAAAGGGCGCCATTGTACCGAAAAGCATTGGCACTGTGCGAAAACGGCTAAAAGCAGCCCAGAAAGATTTTTCAGGCTGCTTTTGGTTCCAGCTGCCTTTAGCTGGTTAAAGCGGATAACGGCAGCCTGAAAACGGTGAACCGCGCCGGCGCTCGGACAGTCGCAGCGAGCAGGGTGTCGGGCAGCCAGCGCAGGTAGTACTGCGAGCTGCCGCCGCTGACAAAGCCGCAATGGCACCGTGCTCGGGCTGCAGCAGGCGAGACGCTGGGCGAGATATCGGCGGCGGTAGGCAGGCTGTCGGCGGGAACAGGGGATCGTTGCGCGCGTTCAGCAGCAGCGTCGGCACGGCAATGTGTTTTTCCAGCAGCGGCTGGCGGACGATTGGGCGTAATAGTCGTCCTATCGGCAAAACCGTGCAGCGCGCGCGGTGTAGCGGTTGTCAAACTCCGCCAGCGAGCGGCAGAAACGGCGGCGGCCGCCGGCACTTTGCCCATCAGCGTGTGCGTGAAATGGGGCGTGTGAGAGCAGGCGCGACAGCCCGCTTTCGAGCAGGCGGCTGCCGGCACCCAAATCGGTGGCGAAGACACCGTTGCCTGCCGCGGCGAGCGGGACGGCAGCGCCTTGTTCGCCAGGTATTTTCGCCAGCACATTGCCGCCCAGCGACACGCCGACCGCATAAATTTTACGGTAGCGCGCTGCCAGAAGCGCGAGCATATGTGCCGCTTCGCGGCTGTCACCGCTGTGGTAAAGCCGTTTGGACGCCACGCCGCCGCAAGAGCGGAAGGGCGACCACGCCGTGCCAGCCGTCGCGTGCGCACGCGGTGCATCAGTTCGACCGGCGTAATGGCTGGTGCTACTGCCTTCGAGCCCGTGAAACAGCACCACCAGCGGCGCGTCGGGGTCGGCGGCATCGACAAAAATCGTAGGCGGCGCAAATCTTCGCCGTAGCTGTCGGGCAGCAGCTCGCGGCGGTAGGCGGCGGCGGCGGCGACTGCGGGGCTTTGGCGTACAGCGTTTGCGCATGGCCGCCCCGCTGAGCCAGGGCGGCGCCTGCAGCGGCGGCAGCTGTTGCAGCAGATCGTGCGGATTCATGGCAAAAACTTTGCGGTAACAAAACGGCGGCCAGTATAGAAAAGCGCGGCGGCAGCGCAGGGCAGCCTGAAAACTATCCGGCGCGCGAAAAGGCGCTGCTCGATTCTTTTCAGGCTGCTTTTCGGGATTGGGATTCGCCGGCGGGCGGCAAGGGCTTTCAGGCTGCCTACAGCGCCTGCGGCAGGCGGTTTTATCCGGTTTCGCTAATGGCAAAGACAGGCAATTCTTGCTAGACTACACGCCGCAACAAACTGCCTGTGCCGGCACGGAGGCGCAGGCGGATTTCACCAACCGCCTTAACTCAAATGGAGAATGGCATGAGCAACCTAGATTCCTTGTTCCAGCAGATCAAACAGCGCGATCCGAACCTAAAACCGTATTCCACCAAGCCGTTGAAGAAGGTGTTCGGCAGCCTGAAACCGTTTTTTGGACAAAAACCCGCAATACACCAAAAGCCGGCCTGCTGGGCGCATCGTCGAGCCCGAGCGCGTGATTATGTTCCGCATCTCTTGGGTGGACGACCAAGGCCAAGTGCAGAATCGACCGCGGCTACCGCATCCAGATGAACTCCGCCATCGGCCCCTGCAAAGGCGGCCTGCGCTTCCACCCCACCGTAGATTTGGGCGTCAAATTTCGCGCTTTCGAACAAGTCTTCAAAAATGCGCTGACCACCCTGCCGATGGGCGGCGGTAAAAGGCAGTTCGACTTCGATCCCAAAAGGCAAAATCCGATGCCGAAGTAATGCGTTTCTGCCAAGCCTTCATGACCGAACTCTCCCGCCACATCGGCGCCGATCTGGACGTGCCCGCCGGCGACATCGGCGTGGGCGCGCGAAATCGGCTACCTCTACGGCCAATACCGCCGCGTACGCAGCAGAGTTCGCCTCCGTACTCACCGGCAAAGGTCTGACCTACGGCGGCAGCCTGATCCGCCCCTGAAGCCACCGGCTACGGCGACCGTGTACTTCGCCCGCAATCATGCTGAAAAACCAAAGGCGAGGGCTTTGAAGGCAAACGCGTGGTGATTTCCGGCTCCGGCAACGTTGCCCAATACGCCGCCGAAAAAGCCCTGCAGCTGGGCGCCAAAGTGCTGACCGTTTCCGACTCTTCCGGCTTCGTCAAATTCCCCGATTCCGGCATGACCGAAGCCCACTTCGACGCGCTGCAGGAAGTGAAAAACGTCCGCCGCGAGCGCCTGTCGGTGTTTCGCCAAAGAGCAGGGTCTGGAATACTTCGAAGGCAAACGTCCGTGGGGCGTGGCCTGCGACATCGCGCTGCCCTGCGCCACCCAGAACGAACTGGATGAAAACGACGCCAAAGAGCTGCTGAAAAACGGCGTCAAATGCGTGGCCGAAGGCGCCAATATGCCCTCCACCCTCGGCGCGGTTGAAGCCTTTATCGGCGCGAAAATCCTTTACGCGCGGGCGAGGCCTCCAACGCCCGGCGGCGTCGCCACTTCCGGTCTGGAAATGAGCCAAAAACGCCATCCGCCTGTCTGGAGCGCCGAAGAAGTTGACCGACGCCTGCACGGCATCGTGGAAAACATCCGCGAAAACTGCGTGGTAAACGGCAGCGAAGGCGGCTATGTGAACTACGTAAACGGCGCCAACATCGCCGGCTTCAAGAAAGTTGCCGAAGCCATGCTGGCACAAGGCGTGCCATCTAATCCCGCCTAAACGCGCGGCGGTTCGGACTCTTTTGGTGTCGAGCGCACGTCCGCTTCGCGTTTTTCTGAGGGCACGGCGCAGGCAGCCCTGAAAGCGGGTTTTCGGTTTTTCAGGCTGCTTTGGGGGATGCCAGTTGCTGCCATCGGCAGGGTCGTAGGTTGGGTCGAGCTAACAAAATCTTTAAGCGTTAAAAATGTTGGGTTTGGCAGCCCAACCTACCTGCTTTCAGGCTGCGCTTTTGGGTTTGCGTGGTTTGCTGCCCGCAGGCGGCCTGAAGCAGTAAACAGGCAAAAGCAAACAGACAAAAAGCAGCCTGAAAGCGCAATATCGGCTTTCAGGCTGCCTGATTGGGGCGGATGCCGTTTTAGAAAACGGTATTTCGCGGGCATTCACCGAGCTGTTGTGCCAGTGCGAAGCGCGGATGTGCTGCACGGGCAAGGCCGAGCTCCAGTTTTCGCTGACGCTGCAGGCGGCGCCGGCGGCGAGGTTGAAGCGCGTTTTCTTGTCGCTGCTGTCGAGCGCGACGCTGATGCGGTGTTTTCACCGTGGTGTGCTCGGCGGTTTTGCGCTGCGAGATCGCGGGCAAGGCCGGCTTTGCCGAACACGGTCAGCTGGTCGTTGAACGAGATACAGCGCGCTGATGCCGAGTTTGGCGGCGGTGGCTTTGGTGTTCATGCCATCAAGATACTGCAGTGGCGGAAACATCGATGTTTTTGGCGTCCGCCTTGGCGTATATTGCAGCGAGAACTCGGGTTTCAGCGCCAGCGACGAGAGCATAAAGGTTTTGTTCACGCACGCCGAGACTGTAGAGCTTGCCCGCATCTTTGAGCTTGTTCCAGCCGCATGCCGCCATAGATGCCGATGCCGTGCGGCGCGGCATAGCCGTAGCGGATCCAGCCGTAGCCTTCGGTTTTGACGGTTTTCTCAACGCTGCCGAAACGCTCTTCCCAGCGGTTGTCCAGGCGGTTGGCGCGGCGGCGATAAGGTGGCGGCCGAAGGCGTGTGATGCGCCGACGCCGATGCCGTAGTCGCGGCTTTGCCGGAAAATGCCGTCCATTTTCAGGCGGGAAGCGGAGCCGATGTAATCCAGCCATACCGCGCCGTTTTGGCCGACCGCTTCGCCATGATTTTTCGGCAAACCGCTCGTTCTGCATCATATCGGTATCGAATTTGGTTGTGCTGGCTGTGCAGATGGGTGTCGAGTGCCTTGGGCAAACAGGGTTTCGGTCAGCTGGCGGCTTTGGGGTGCTAGATCTGCGGGCGGCGGCCGTGCCCGTCGTTCAGGCTGCGCTTGCTCGGCGGCCTGGTCGAAGCGGCGAATACCTGCTCCAGTTTGCGGGCATCGCGGCTGGCGCCAGCCGTAGGCGGATGCCGGTACCACTTGCTGACTTCGTTGCGCTTGCTGCTGACGGTGATGGCGCTGCTGTTTTGGTTTACCTGGTTTTCAATCAGGCCGTTGGTTTTGTCGTTTACTTTAAAGCTGCCATTGATGTTTTTGGCGGTGAGCAGGGTTTCGGTTTGGCCAGGCTTTTGGTGGCGTAGCCGCTGTAGGCGCCGTGTAATGTTCAACACGCTGTTGCCGGAAATGTCGGCGTTGCCGCTGACTTTCACCGCCGAGCCGATGGCTTCTGTCGAGCGTGCCGCCGTTGAATTTCAGGCTGCCGTCGATGTAAAAATCGTTGGCGGTTTCGGCCGAGGCGTGCCGCCGTTGACTAAAACGTCGCCGCTGCTGATGCGGGACGCGTTCTGGTTGGCGCCACGCGTCAGCCGCCCGCCCGCGGTAACGACGTTGCCGGCGCGGTTGTTGCCGGCCGAAAACCAGCGAGACCCTGCTGGATGGTTGGTGCCGGTGTAGCTGTTGTTGCCGGTTAATACCAGCGATGCGGCGCCGTTTTTCACGATGCCGCCGCTGCCGCTGATGTCGTTGTCGAAATAGTATTCGCGTTTTTGCCAGGGCCACGTGAGGGTTTCCTGGCGCTGACTTTGCCGTAGCCGCCCAGCGCGCGCGCTTCGTTGAGAATACCGACGCCGTGAAAGCTGCTGTCGTTGCCTTTGGCGCGGCGTCATCGGTGGTGCTGATCAGCGTCAATTCGGCGCCGCGCATCCAGTCAAAGCGCGAACGGATGCGCGCGCGGCGGTGGCCGAGACCACGGCGGTGGCGTTGGACGAGCCAATGGTGCCGCCGGTAGCTCAATGACGTCGGTTACATTGTGCGAGACTCTTTGGCGGCGATGCGCGTGGTCTTGGTGATGCCGCAGCGGTTTTCAATCACCGAACCGTCCAGATAAAACGCCCGGTGGCAACCAGCCATATTTTCTCCAGCTCGCGCGCGCAGCAGTGGCATTGATGCGGTAGATGGCGGCGTCGATATCGGGATTGGCTTTGCCGTCGTTGCCGGCGGCAGAAACAAACAGCGCGCCTGACTGCTGCGCCATCGCGACCGAAAAGGCCTAGCAACCGCACTATAGTCGTTGAGCTTGCTGATAATCCTGCTCGCCGGTGGAGAAGGAATGGTTGATAACGGCGACATTGTCGCGCTTGCTCAGAATCGAAGCTTCGATTTTGATGATGTCGGCATCGGTGCTTTGCGAGAAATTCACCGCCGCCAACGGCTATTTTGGGCGCCTTTGGCACCATGCTGCATCATCACTTCCACCATATTGGTGCCGTGGCTGTTCAGGCCGCCGTTTTTCAAATCGGCCGTCGGTTTGGTCGTCGACTTCCTTCCACATTGCCTTGGGCATCGGTGGTGGTCATCTTGGCATCGACTTTGGCGCCGGTCTTGCGGGCGATGGTCAGATCGACGCCGCTGTCGGTAAGCAGGATGGTGGTGTCGCGGTAGTCGGCCTGCGCACGATCCTGATCGGACGATTTTTGGTAGTCTTTTGCTGGCTGAAATTGCCCGGCTGCGGCTGTTTCGGCCGGTTGGGCGTGGGGTGGCGTTGGTGTCGGGACGGCTGTTGTCGTCCCCGCTGCCGCCGCCTCCGCCGCCGCAGGCAACCAGCAGGGGCGGAAATGGATACGGCAATCAGGTGTTTTCTTCGGTTTCATGGTGCTGGCTTTCCTTGCAGGCGGGATGGTTCCGATGTGGCGCACCGGCGGGTCGGGATTGATGTTTTGTGCTTGGATGCTGCGCGTTTTCGAGGCAGCCGGATTCTGCCAGCATACCGCATGCCCAGATGCAGATGCCGTTCGGCGGCAACAGGCAGCCTGAAACGGCACGCGCATTTATCTTTTTCAGGCTGCCTGATTGTTGGGGATTATTGTTTTTATGTGCCGTTTTCATCGGGCGCGTTTCTCTCGCCGCTGCTGCCGCTATCGGCCACAATAGGCGGCAGCTTCGGCTGCCCTCTAATAACGAAATAAGGGTCTGTTATGCCTGCCCTGCTCAAACACCCCCGATCCCGACGGCCTGCTCGAGTATTCCGTGGTCTATACCGATCGTGCGCTCAACCATATGTCGCAGCGGTTCAAACCGCTATGCGCGATTTGTCGGCGATGCTGCGCGAAGTGTATGCCGCCGATGCTGCCGCCATTGTGCCCGGCAGCGGCACCGCCGGCATGGAAGCGGTGGCGCGCGCCGGCTGGCGCGCGGCAAGCGCTGCCTGATCGTGCGCAACGGCTTTTTCAGTTTCCGCTGGTCGCAGATACTCGAGCGCGGCGGCTGCGCCGACACGCGGGTGCTGAGCGCCCGCCGCATTGCCGAAGGCGCGCAGCAGCCCTTTGCGCCGCGCCGATTGAAGAAGTGGAAAGCCGCAATCGCCGAATTCCCGTCCCGACATCGTTTTCGCCCGCATGTGGAAACCGCTTCGGGCATGATGCTGCCGCCGGACTACATCCGCCGCCTCGTCCGCCGCCACCGCCCATGCGGTTGGCGCGCTCACGCTAATCGACTGCATCGCTTCAGGCTGCATCTGGCTGGATATAGCGGTCTGGGCATCGACATCCTGCTGAGCGCGCCGCAAAAAGGCTGGAGCGGCACGCCTGCGCCAGACTGGTGATGCTGTCCGAACGCGCGTGCACGGCGGTGCAAGACAGCGAGGTCCGACAGCTTCGCGCTCGATTTGAAAAATGGCTCGACATCATCGCGCCTATGAACGGGGCGTGCCACGCCTACCACGCCACCACTGCCCACCGATTCGCTGCTGCGCCTGCGCGACACCATGCTCCGAAGCGCGCCGGATCGGTTGGGGCAACCGACACCGCCCAGGAAGATTTGGGACGCGAAGTGCGCGCCCTGCTGGCGGAAAAATGGCTGCCAGCGCCGCCGCGCCGGCTTCGAAGCGCCCGGCGTGGTGGTCTGCTACACCGGGCGCGACGACATCCGCAGCGGCCAAACGCTGCCGCAGCGGCGTGCAGATTGCCGCCGGCGTGCCGCTGCAATGCGGCGAAGGCGCCGACTTCCGAACCTTCCGCATCGGTCTGTTCGGTCTCGACAAACTGGCCGATACCGGCCGCACGGTGCGGCTGCTGCGCCGGGCGCTCGAGCAGATTGCCGCCGGCACAGCCGGTGTGAATGCGCCCGGCAGGGCTGTAATGGCAGCGCCGCTTTCGAGGCAGCCTGGCGGCCTGAAAGGGCGCTGCAGCTCACCGAACCCCGACAGAAGGCCGAAAATGAGCTTAATCGAATTGAAAGTCCCCGACATCGGCGGACGCCGAAAACGTGGACATCATCGCCGTGGAAATCAAAGCCGGCGATACGGTTTGCCATCGACGACACCCTGATTGCTTTGGAAACCGACAAAGCCACCATGGACGTACCGGCCGAAGCCGCCGGTGTGGTGAAAGAAGTCAAAAGTCAAAGTGGGCGACAAAATCTCCGAAGGCGGCCTGATTGCCGTGATCGAAGCCGAAGGCGCTGCCGCCGAAAGCCCCAAAGCTGCAGCCGCTCCTGCGCCCGCCGCGCAGCCTGAAAGCCCGAAAGCCGCAACGCCTCGCGCCGCAAGCCGCATCGTTCAGCGGCAATGCCGATGCCGAATACGACGGTGGTGGTGCTGGGCGGCGGCCGGGCGGCTATCTCCGCCGCGTTTTGCTGCAGCCGACGAAGGCTTGAAAGTCGCCATCGTCGATCAGTACAAAACCCTCGGCGGCGTGTGCCTGAACGTGGGCTGTATCCGTCTAAAAGCCCTGCTGCACAATGCGGCGGTAATTGACGAAGTGAAGCACCTAGCCGCCAACGGCATCAAATACCCGCGCCCGAAATCGACATCGACATGCTGCGCGGCTACAAAGAGAAAAAGTCATCAGCAAACTTACCGGCGGTCTGGCACGGTATGGCCCAAAGCCGCAAAGTCGATCTGATTCAGGGCAAAGGCGAATTTGTCGGCGCGAACCATCTGGAAGTGAAGCTGACCGAAGGTAGCGCAATACGACAGGGCGCTCACCGAAACCGGCGCGAAAGCCATCGCTTTCAAAAACGCTATCATCGCCGTGGGCAGCCGCGTGAGTGAAACCTGCCGTTTATCCCGCAAGATCCGCGCATCGTCGATAGCACCGGCGCGCTCGAATTGCGCCAAGTGCCGAAAAATGCTGATTATCGGCGGCGGCATCATCGGCCTGGAAATGGGCACGGTTTACAGCACGCTGGGCGCACGTTTGGATGTGGTGGAAATGATGGACGGCCTGATGCAGGGGCGCAGACCGCGACTTGGTGAAAGTATGGGGATGAACGCCCACCGCTTCGACAACATCGCGACCAACACAAAACCGTGGCTGTGGAAGCCAAAACGAGACGGCATCTATGCGCGAGCTTTGAAGCGAAAAAGCGCCAAGAGCCGCAGCGCTACGATTTGGTGCTGGTGGTCGCAGGCCCGCGCACAACGGCAAACTGCATGCGGCGCGGAAAAAGCCGGCGTGGGCCGCGACCGAGACGCGGCTTTATCGAAGTGGACAAACAAATGCGTACCAACGTGCCCGCACATCTACGCCATCGGCGACGTGGTCAACCAGCCGATGCTGGCGCACAAAGCCGTGCACGAAAGGCCACGTTGCCGCCGAAAACTGCGCGGGACACAGAGCCTACTTCGACGCCCGCGTGATTCCCGGCGTGGCCTACACCGACCCCGAAGTGGCCTGGGTGGGCGTAACCGAAGAGATTGCCAAACGCGACGGCATCAAAATCACCAAATCCGTGTTCCCGTGGGCGGCTTCCGGCCGCGCGCCATCGCCAACAGCGCGACGAAAGCTTCACCAAGCTGATTTTTCGACGCCGAAACCGGCCTGATTATCGGCGGCGCCATCGTCGGCACCACGCGGGCCTGACATGATCGGCGAAAATCTGCCTGGCCATCGGGAAATGGGCTGCGACGCCGAAGACATCAGCAAAACCATCCACCCGCACCCGACACTCGGCGAATCCATCGGCATGAGCGCGGAAGTGGCGTGGGCGTATGTACCGACTTGCCGCCGCAGAAAAAGAAAATAAGCGCGGGTGCTTACATGCAGAATAAGGCAGCCTGAGAAAACCGGTTTCATGGTTTTTCAGGCTGCGCGCTATCGATATCCCAAGGGAAAAGCACTCGAAAAATGCGTGATACTGAGCGGCGCCGGCATCAGCGCCGAGGCAGGCTGCAGACTTTCCGCGACAGCGACGGCCTGTGGGAAGGGGCACCGCATCGAAGACGTCTACCCTCAGCCTTTGAGCGCAGCCCGCAAACCGTTATCGACTTTTACAACGAGCGCCGCCGCAAAGCCGCGGCCGCCGCGCTAACGACGCCCATCTTGCCCTCTGCGCGCCTGCAACAGGGGGCTACGACACCCGCATCGTTACCCAAAAACGTCGACGACCTGCACGAGCGCGCCGGCAGCCGCCAGCGTGCTGCATCTGCACGGCGAGCTGAACAAACTGCGCAGCAGCATCGACAGACGAAAATCATCGGCTGGCAGGGCGACCAGCAGCTGGAAGACTGCGACAGCAAAGGCCGGCCGCTGCGCCCGCATATCGTTTGGTTCGGCGAAGAAGTGCCGCTGATCGGGCAGGCCGCGCAATGGGTGGAAGCAGCCGACACCGTCTATCGTGGTCGGCACGTCGCTCAAAGTCTATCCCGCCGCCGGCCTGCTCGCCTACGCCCGCGCCGACGCCGACATCTACCTGATCGACCCCAGGCCCAACCTGAGCAGCCGCCGCGTCGAAATCATCCCCAAACCGCCTGCGCCGGCGTACCGCCGCTGGTGGAGAATGAGCTGTTAACGCAAAGGCAGCCCTGAAAAATAAAAGCAGCGAAAACCGTTTTGCGGCTTTCAGGCTGCCCGCCATCTGCAAACACAAAATGATTGCATGTCAGCCCGGCGGCGGTGCCGGTGAGCAGGATTTTTGTTTCCTGTTTTCAGACGGCCTTCGTCGAGCGCCTGGCACAGGGCAGAAAGGGAACAGGCGGAGACCATATGCCGTATTGCGCTACGGTGTCGATGTATTGCCCTGTTTTGAAACGCAGCGTTTTCATCATCAATGGTGCGGGGCTTTGCTGGCCTGATGGGGATGACGAGGGTCGATGTCGGCCGGGCTTAACCGTGTTTGCGTCAAAATTCGGCGAACAGGGGCGGGGATTTTCAGCAGCGAGGTTTGAGCACGTCGCGCCCTTTCGTGTCGAAAAGAAAGTCGGTGGGGGTCGCTCTGTGCGTATCGCGCTGCGGCGGCAGGGCGGTCAGAGCCGCCGCAGTTTCAGTGCTGTGTGCGCCTTGCGAGCAGGGTTTGCTGCATCGCGCCGATACACGCGCCTTTACCGGCATCGGTATGGCGGATAACGACGGCAGTCGCGCCGTCGCCAAACAAAGCTCGAAAACTCTCGCGCTGGGCGGGGTTGAGCGCGCAGGAAGCGAGATCGCCAGGCGACAATCAGCACGGTGCGGTATGGCGTTTGGCGGCAATCAGGTGAAACGGTGTCGAGCGCTGTGATGAAGCCGGTGCAGGTGGAGATTGATGTCGAAGGCGGGAATGTCGCTGCTGCCTTGGGCGATTTGTTCGTGAACTAAGGCGGCGGTGCAGGGGATGGGCTGTACGCCGACGGCTGCGGCGGCAGCGATGCGGTCAAATCGGCGGTGGCGATGCGCTTTGGCCAGCGCTTTGCGGGCGGCGGCGCGCATCATGCCGAGCTGGGTTTCGCCCTCTGCGGCGCGGTGAGTTTGGCCGCCTGTCTGCACGCGCTGCGACGGCGAGGCTGCTGCCCCAGCCGATGATTTCCAGTTTATTCATGTTTTCTCTCCGATGCGTTTGAGTTTTGCGGTATTCAGGCTGCGAGTAGGGGGACAAAGCAGTAGCGCACGCCGTCGATGCCGTATTGCGCCATCAGGTTTTTCAAACTGGCGGACGATGGCGTTTTGCTGCTGCTGCCGTCTGAAGGGCGATTTCGACGGTATGGCTGTCGGTTTGGCAGACGCGGTGATTCGCGGATGCACGTCGTCGCTCGATGCAGCGGCGGATAAAGTCGGGATAGATTTCGACGGCTTTGCCCGCGGTCGGTGAAAACAAAAATATCGTCGGTGCGGCCTTCGATTTTTCCAGCGCCAGATGGGGCGAGCCGCATGGGCAGGGCGATGCGGCGGATGTGCAGGATGTCGTTGAGCCGGTAGCGTACAAAGGCCTGCGAGCGGCGCTTGAGATCGGTGAAAGCAGAGATCAGCGGGTGTCGTCCAGCCATGCGGTTCGACCATCGCGATGTCTTCGTTCAGGTGCAGGGTGCCGCAGCGGCAGGTGGCGGCGAGAAGAGCCGCTCAGGTGGCCTGGTAGATCTGGCCGAGTAAAGCGGCAGCCTGAAAGCGAGCGGCGATGTAGTCGGCATCGCGCGTTTCAAAACTTCGGCCACCAGGATGACCTGCTGCGCAGCGATGTTCAGACAGCCCTGGTTTTGGTATTCGCCGAACGAGCGCGAGCGAAGCGGGAGCGAGCGAGTATGGTCGGCCGGGCGTTTTGCAGGGAGCGGACAGATGCGCTTCAGCGGTGTCTGCATGTCGAAAAACGGAAAGACAGCAGGGGCGAGTCGAGCGTTTGGTACAGATTGTTGTCGGCGCGTAAAAAGAAAGCGATGCGCTGGCCGAACAGCCGGCGCGGCGGCAGCGCCATCAGCCCGGCACCGCCGCCGCCCATCGCCTGCTCTTCGGGCGTGGTGAAACAGGCCGCGGTGGCCGGAAGTGCCGGAAGACAGGCCGACGGACGCGCGGCAGACCGTCGGCGAAAATCGCGGCTGCGCTCGGCTTCCAGGAGCGGCCAGCGCCTGCTCTTTGCCGATGCCGACGGTGTTGAGCGCGTCGAAGTTTTCCATCATCAGCGCCTTGTCCATTTGGAAGGCGGCGAAGTCGATGCCGTCGCGAAACCAGCGGCGGCGCATGCTGTCTGAAAAATGCCAGCTGCCCTGCAAGGGTGTCGCTGCTGCCAGGCGAGCAACGCGGCGCGCAGGTTTTGGCGTGAAACCAGCGGGTGCGGATAAAGGTGGCTAGAAACAGCCACAGCCAGTTGATGCTCATCAAAGATACCGCCGATGTATTCAGGGTTTGTCGTGGCTCACCAGCACGCGGATGCCGTTTTCGCTGCAGGGTTTGCAGCAGCACTGCTGCGGCGGTAGGCGGCAAAATCGTCATGCAGATCAGGCGCGGCGAGGCGGCGCATTTGTTCAGTAAAGGCGGGTACGTCACTGCCCCCCAGCAGGGCGTCGCGGCAATAGATTTGCGCTCGGGATATACAGGCAGCCCTGCCCTTTGGCGTGGTAATCGAGCGCAGCCAGAGCGAGCCGTCGCCCGACAAATCGGCGGTTTCGGGCACTAGGGAAAGGCCGTCTGAATACCGTTTATCGGCACGATTTGCGCGCGCTGCTCGAAATCGTCGGGCAGAAATTCGGGAAAAATCAGCGAGCGAAACGGTTTTCGCGGTAGAGTGTCCACAGCCCTCTGCGTGAGCAGCAAGTGGGCATCGGGGAAAGATTTGAGACCGCCGATGTGGTCGGGATGCAGGTGGGGAAACGATGACGGTGCCGATGCTCTCGGGCGCGATACCCGCGGCTTCAAACGGCGCAGCAATGGTGTCTTCGGCGCGGACATAAGTGGGGTTGATGGCGCGGTAAATCAGGTATTTCCAATAAAAGCGGTTGAGCGCAGTGCCGTAGCTCGGTGATCGTGCAGGATATGTGCGAACACTGATGTTTGATTAAAAACACGCCTGCCTGGAACACGCGTTTTTGCTTGGGGTGGTGGCGGAAAATGCGATTCGTAAGTGGTTGACGCAGTGTACGAGGCGAAATAGCGGACGGATTCAATCAAAGGCGGTGGCGGACGCAGTGTTCGATTCCTTGTGCGATGCTGATGCGCGTCTTGTAGCCCAACTCGCGGCGTGCTGATGATGTTTAGGGGTTTGGCCGTAGGTGAGCAGGCGGGGCGGTGTAGCGGGTAAGCGGCGGCTCTTTGCCGATATTAAGCAGCCTGAACGCGCTCGCGCATTGACCGCCAGCCACAGGCCGCGCCATGACGGCACGCAGGTGCGCATATTTTCGCCGGCCCTGAAAAACTGCATAGCAAATCGGCAAAAGGCTGCGGCTCGCCGTTGGTAATGTGTAGGTTTGGCCGGCGGTAGCACGCTTTCAGCGCCAGCCGCAGCGCGTGGGCGGCGTTCCCACGCAGGTCAGGTCGGTCAGGTGGCGGCCTGCCGTTGATAACCGGAATGCCGGTGCTGCGGTTGCGTGCCAGCAGGCGCGGAATGAGTACTGGTGTCGCCGACGCCGAACAGCCCGCGCGGGCGGATAATCACGCTCGGTACGCCGTCCCGAGCGTGACTGGATCAGCCAGGATTTTTGCTGCGGATGTGAGTGGTTGAGCCGGTTGTCGGCCGGCGCGTCTTCGTCGCGGATATCGAGGCTGCTCGCGCGGCTGTGCGTAAAATGCTGGGCGAGAGCAAAGCGCAGCCGCCGGATGCCGTGTTTGAGGCAGCCTGAAAGTACGTTTTGCGTGCGCAGCATTGGCGCGGTAAAAATCGTCAGCGTCCCCACACGCTCGACAACGCGCCCGAGTGGATGCAGTAATCCGCGCCCGCCAGTGCGTCGGAGACGGCATCGGCATCGGACAAATCGCCCAGATACGCACTTTGATGCCGCATTCGAGCTCCAGTTACGCCGCCGCCAGCGCATCGCGCGAAACCGTGCATGCGTATGGCCCGCCGCCAGCAGCTCGCTTGCACGGCATAGCCGCCAGGAAAGGCCGGGTTGCGCCGGTGGTAAAGAACTGTGCCATGGATTTTCTTTCCGACTGTGGTTGCCTGCGACGGCTAGCCTGAGCAGGGTTTCAGGCTGCTGCTGCGCTCAGGCTGCTTTTTGGGCGCTTGGCGATGCCCGTTATTCCGACGCCAAACGCCCGTTTTTCTCCAATAGCCGCCGGTACGGCCCGTTACTCAGTTTTTCCAGCAGCCGCCATACCGCACGCCGCTGCAGCGGCAGATGGCGGACGTGTGCCGCCGTGTGTTCAATTCGGGCACGGCGCCGCGCGATTTTGAAACCGGCTGCACCGCCGCTCCAGTGCTGGCTCAGGTTGCGCGCTCGGCACCAGTGGCGCACGGTAAACGCCGACAGCCGCCGGTATGGCGCTTCATTCTGCGAGCAGGCTCAAATCGTAACCCGAAAGCACGGGGGTGGTCGGCCTGCCTTCATCGCAGATCGTGCCGCGCAGCCTGCCACCGCCCGCGCCGTTGGTAGATGCACACTCCATCAGATGCAGCGCCAGCCGTCCCGCGCGCTACCGGTTTCGCGCAGCCACAAATGGGTAAAACGAGACGACTTTCCTATCGAGTATTTTTCCCAGATACGGCCGTAACAGCAAGAAATCCAAGGCAGCCTGAAAATCGGCGTCGGCGCTGGCGGCACTCCAGGCGGCAGGCGGTAGCGGCCATCGTCGTCAGTAATTTTGCGTCGCGTTTGCTGTCGCTGCGGCAGGTGATTTGTTTGATGGTGTCGGTAAAGGTAAATTTGCCGCGTAAGCGAAAGGCCGCCAACCAGGCCCTGTTTGCAGCGCGTCCATCAAATCCGGTGGGTGCGCTGCAGTGAGTGAGCGGATGATAACTGCCGTGTGCGGATGGGCGGCGAGGCGGCCACCGCACGCAGAAGGCAACCGGGCGGGCGAGTTAAGGAAATCGACGGCTGTAGCAAAGATTGATGAAAGGGCCGAAATTCTGCACCCGCTGGTGCGGTCGGTTGCCCTGGGCGCAACAGCCGTGCCTGTTTTCACCGTAATCAGCCTCCGTTGCGGCAGCTGAAAGTGCGGCGGCTTTACCAGTTCGATCCGCACCGCCTGCCTAACGCGCGGCATGGGGAGGCCACCGTCCACGCCTGATCGCCCGTGCCTTTGGCTGTGTGAAAGCAGCGGGCCGTCTGCCATCCGCTTTTTCGCTGTGGTCGTTGGCAATCGAGCGTGGCGGGGAACTCGGTAAGCGAGGCGGCACAGTCCGTCGTTCAGATTCGCGGCGTATCACCGTTCCATTCGATGTCGCGGCGGTGCGATCCATCGGTAAAGGCGATACCCTGCCGCACGCCACGCCATGCGGTTTCGCTGGCGGCAAGCAGCAAAGCCGCGGGCAGGGATACCGGCCAATACGTCGCGCGCCGCCGCGTAGTCAGCTTTCGCGCGCCAGCAGGGTTTCTTACCGCGCACCTGCCGCGCAAACCAGCAGTACAGATTTTTGGACACCGTGGCTGCCAGTGCCGACGCGGCTTCGTCAAATACTACCAGCGAGTCGTCGGCGAGGACAGCGCACCCAGCGAAGCAGATGGATGCCGCTGGTGGCACGCTTGGTTACGTTCGATAACGTAAAATCTGCGGTAGTCGTCGATGATGAAATCAAAAGCCCGCCCGAAGTAGAAATGATAAAGCGTTTTGCGCGGCAAAGCGTGCAGCAAAATCAGAATGCGCGGCTCGGCGGCAACACGGCGGAAATAAGTGGAAGCCGAGGGGGGGTTCGGTTGATGCACCACCTGCGCCGCCACCTGCCCGTGTCCGCACACTGCGCTACTGCGCAGCGGTCGGCCGAAAAATGCCGCTGCTGCTGCCACGGCCGCGCCGGCGGAGCACCGCCAGCGCCGCAATTTCGAACGGCACGGGCGCGAGTTGCTACCTGTCGCCCGAAGCGGCTGTACACCGGCGATTTACACCGAATCGGCGACGCGAAAAATCAATCTCTGCCGCCGATTCCAGCAGCCGCGTTTCGGGAAAACACACTGCGCCCGCGGCTGGATAATCAAACTACGCGCCTTGTGGGTGGGACGCGCGACAGAATCAGCACCCAGCGCGCCGGCAGTTTTTCCCGCTGCGCTTCGGGCAACGGCACATGCGCCAGATGGAAAATGTCTTCGCAGGTCGGCACCACCAGGTCGGCCACCGCCTGCCATCCGCCATCGCCGCCGCCAGCGGCAAAATCCAGATGCCCGGCGCGGGGAGTGCTGGCAATAACGCAACCGCGCGCGCCCGCGCCGCTTGCCAGTGCAAAGAGCCGCCAGCGGAAAGCGCAGGCTGTCGCACGGCACAATCAGCAGCGCGTTTTCAGGCTGCTGACGGCAATCGGTCAAAACCGCAGGCGCGCGCGGGCGGGTGGTCGGGATGTGCATGGGAAGATGCGAGATGTTCCGGGCGGGCCTGAAAACCGCTACCGGGCTTTCAGGCTGCTTGTGCTTTGCGGCGCAGCGGCGGTAGTTTACGCGCTGGCGCGCGCTCGATAGTGGCATCGACGCCGCGCAGCTTGGTTTCCGATAATGCTCGTAGACCGCGTCGAGATGGTAGATGCGGTCAGCAATGGTTTCGCCGTCGGCCACCAGTCCGGCTGACCAATGACCAGGCTGGCGGAGGCGCGCAGGTCGGTGCAGCCGTACTGTACGCCGGAGAGTTTGGCGACTGCGCCGCGCACCGATGTGCAGTGTTGCCTTCGGCTTCGATGTCGGCGCCGCATGCGGTTTGAGTTCGGGCACGTGCACGCCAGCGGTTTTCAAAGATGGCTTTCCGGTTACGGTGGCGCTGGCGACGGCGGTTCATCTCATAAACTGCGCCTGCATGTCGGTGGGAAAACCCGGGTGCGGCGCGGTTTTGATGACGACGGCTTTGGGGACGGCCGGGCATGTCGATGCCGATCAGTCGTCGCCGGTGCTGATTTGGGCGCCGGCTTCGCGCAGTTGTCGAGCACCGCGCCCATGGTGTGCGGGCGCGGCATGGTTCAGGCGGACTTTGCCGCCGGCGCATCGCCACCGCGCACAGGAAGGTGCCGGCTTCGATGCGGTCGGGGACGACGCTGTGTTCGGCGCCGATGCAGCTCTTTGACGCGCCTTCGACGGTCATGACCGGCGTGCCGATGCCGCTGATTTTTCGCGCCCGGCTGACCGGGCATTCGGCCAGATCGGCCACTTCGGGCTCGACGGCGCAGTTTTTCCAGCACGGTGGTGCCTTCGGCAGCGTGGCGGCCATCAACAGGTTTTCGGTGCCGCCGACGGTAACCATGTCCATCAGCACGCGCGCTGCTCCCAGAGCTTGCCGCGCGCTGCACTCGCCGTGTTCGATAACAATTTCGGCGCCCGCAGCTTCGAGCGCTTTCAGGTGCTGGTCAGCCGGACGCGAGCCGATGCGCGCAGCCGCCGGGCAGGCGAGCCTGGGCTTCGCCGAAGCGGGCGAGGTGGGGCCAGCTGCAGGATCGAGCGCGCGCATGGTGCGCACCGGATCATAGGGGGCGCAGGTGTTGGAAACGAGTGCCGCCGTTGATTTCAAATTCGTGGATGTTGTCGGTGAGCACGCGGGCACCCATGCCTTGCAGCAGTTTTGGGTGGTTTTGACGTCGGCCAGCATCGGCACGTTTTTCAGGCGCAGGGTGCCGGCGGTCAGCCCGGCGCACATCATGCGGCAGGGCGGCGTTTTTGGCGCCGAGATGGTGATTTCGCCATTGAGCGGGCCGTTGCCCGTGATTTTGAGTTGCTGGCACTGGTAGTCATGCCTTTCCGTGTTTTGTGTTGCAGGCAGCCTGAAAACAGTAAATGCCGTCGGTTATAAGGGTGTTAAAGGGGTTTGGATTATGCAAAGGCTTCAGGCTGCCTGAATGCCGTACGGAAAAGCAGCGGATTATAGCGGAAAACGGCCAGGAGCCTGAATCGGCTTTTCAGGCTGCCTTATGCTGTGATGCAGCGCGACGGCGGCGGGATCAAATGTCTTTGCATGCGCCGTTTCTTGCCCTAACGCCACACAACGGCGCAGAACCAAAAGCAGCCTGAAAACCGCCAATCGGGTTTTTCAGGCTGCTGAGATCCGTTCCGGGGCGGCTTTGTTTGGCTGCGGATGCGGCGGCGGACGCTTCGGCTGGCGCCGGCGTAACGCGCTTCGCCCAGGATGCCGGATGTTTGTAGCCGGCAAAGCGTTCATGCGCGTAGGCTGAATTCGTCGCGGGTTGTAGGCGGCTTCAACGTCTTTAACCCATTTGGCGTCTTTATCGGCGCTGCGCACGACCGACCAGTTCACATAGGCGAAGCTCAGTTCGTGGAACAGCGCTCGGGTGAGCTTCATGCCGCTGCTATGGCGATAGTTGCCGGGCTGACGTGGCGAAATCGACGTCTTGGCGGCTGCGCGGCAGGTTGGCCGCTTCCATTTCCGGACAAACTCGATGTTTTGGTGTTTTCGGCGATGTCGGCGCGCGGGCTTTCAAGCGGATCGACGCCGTCTTTGAAGCATTGATCCAGCCCAGTTCGTTCATCATCACCAGCGCGCGGGCAAGGTTGGAGGGTCGTTGGGAATGGAAACGGTGCTGCCGTTTTTCACGTCTTCCAGCTTCGAGTTTGCCCGGGTAGATGCCCAGCGGCGCGGTCGGCGCAGGAATACTTCGGACCAAATCCAGCTTGTCTCGGCTTTGAAAGCGTCGAGATGAGGGTTTTGTGCTGAAGATGTTGATGTCGATGGCGTTCTGATCCAGCGCCTGATTGGGGAGTAACGATGGTCGGAAACTCGGTCAGGGTTACAGTGTAGCCCTGTTTTTCCAGCGCGAGGCTGGATCTGCTCTTTAACCATGTCGGCAAAGTCGCCGGGGGTGGAACCGAAGCGGTTTCGGTTTTCTCGGCGCCGGCGCTGCTGCGGAAGCAGGGGCGGCACCGGCACCGGCACCGGATGCGGCGGCATTGTCCGCGCCCTGGTTGCCGCAGGCGGCCAAGTCAGGCCGAAAGCGGCGGCCAAAGTGTATTTCAATAGTGTGTTCATCAATGTTCTCTAATGGTTTCAGGGTGCCGCCAAAAGCGGCGAAACAGGCCGTAAGCGTTTTCAGGCTGCCTGAAAGCGGTGATTATACCGAGATCGGCGGTAGGTGCGGTTTGGCCGGCGCAAACGGGCTTCAGGCTGCCTGCGCCAGCCGGGCGATTGCGGCGGCAATGCGCTCGGGCACCATGGTGGAAATGGCCGCCGCTGTTGCTTGCAAACGTGCTGCCGGATGCCGCGCTCGCGCCACAGCGCTTCGGTGGCGCGCATCGTACTTCCACCGCCGCCATGCGCGGGTTTTTGCTGTTTTTCTCTTCGTCGCCCAGCGAGAAATAGGCGTATTGCGGCGGGCTGGGCATGGCGTGGGCGGCAAACTCAAGCCAGCCGTCGTACACATCGAGCCGGACACGCAGGCGGTGCAGCTAAAGGCTGGCCGCTTTGATGAGCGCTCAGGCGGCAAACAACCCGGTAAAGCGAGTAGCCGGCAATGCCGCGCCATTCGGGCTGCAGATTCAGGCTGCTTTCGATTGCGGGCAGCATGGCGCACAGGCGGGCGAAATAAGTGCCGGCACCGCCACCAAAAATCGCGCCTAAACGCTTTCGGCGCCGGCCACGGCAGTGAACGACTGCTCCCAGTCTGCTTCGTCGATGGTCAGCAGCACCAAAATCTTGCTCCAACAGCGCTGCCAGCGCGTCGGCTTCGTGCGGCTGCAGGAAAGGTCGGCACCAGCGGCCGCATTGGCAGACAGGTTTTTCCCAGCGTACACGCGGATGCTTTGCTGGTTTAGAGTAAGGTTTGACTAGGTTTCATCGAGTAGGTTTCCGTTTAGGCAGCCTGAAAGGCGGTTTGGCTCATCATCACTTTGATGCCCAAGAGCGCCATCACCGAGCCGAGCAAGCGGTCAGAGCCAGTGGCGAGCCTGGCGGAAACGGCGGTTTACGCGCGCGCACGGACAGAAGCAGCGCCACCGCGGCAAACCATACCAACTGCAGCACAATCATCCATACGCCGCAAACCGCCAGCTGCCACAGCGGCATCGCTGGCGACAGTACCACGGTAAAGACCGACACCAGATAAACCGGCGCTTTGGGATTGAGCGGGTTACAGAAAACCTTTCCACAAGCCCGCCGCGACCGACTGCGCAGGCGGCGTTCGGGCGTGCAGTTCTACCGTTTTTGCTGGGCTTTGGCGCGCAGCCCGCTTTAATGCCGAGATACGAGCAGATGAGGCGCCGCCACTAATTTTATGGCACTCAGCAGCCAGGCCGCCGAGGGCGATTACCGCCGCCAGCCCCAGCACCGGTATGCGATGTGCACGCGCCAAAGCCGAGCGCGATACCGAGCAGGCATCCAGCCCGCCCGCCGCCCGCGCGAGAGCGTCTGCTGCGAAACAAATACAAAATCGGGGCCGGGGCAGACCGCCGCCAGCAGATGAATGCCGGTGATTACCCAAAATCCGTGCCAAAAGTCCATGCGGTTTCCTATATCAGGACAAAACAAGCAGCCTGAAAGTTTTCAGGCTGCTTGTGCGCTATTCAACGATGTACTTCGGGGAAGATGGAGGCAATCAAAAAGGCGACTACAACAGCATAGGCCAGATAGACCGCCACGCCCAGCACCGCTAGTGCCAATGGTTTTAAAGCCAGGATTTGCGCGGATAGTCGCCACCGTATTGCTGTTTGACTGCTTCCACCTGCTTGCGGCCGATTGCGAAATACCAGCCAGCAGCAATCAGGCCGAATGCTGCTGTTCATTTGCGGGTTAAAAACAGTGTCACCAGCGGAAGCAGCAGAAAAATAACCAATAAGACAATCAGCGCCCATTTGCTTTGGCGTATCTGATCTTTATCGCCCATCGCACGGGCATTGAGCATGCAGTGTGGCACCGAAAAGCGGGCAAAAACAGCAGCGACCACAAGGCGGCGGCAGTGGATTCCACAGCGCGGGCGCATCAGGTCGTTCAAAGCGGCATCGTTGCTGTGGGGCGCCAGTAACGTTCGTCAAGACTCATAATTTATCCTTATTTGGGTGTTTGTTTTGAGTGGAGGGAAAAGTTTTTCAGGCTGCCTGAAGCTAAATCCGGCGTATCAGCCAGCGGCTGAATGCGCCGGCGTGGCGCATACAAGCAAAGCGCCAGCCAGCAGTTCGAACACGTTGATCAGCAGGGCGGCTTTGCCGTCGGTATCGAGTGTCTGCCAAACGGAAACGCGGCATCCAGGCTGCGGATGTGGCTGATCCGCGTTGCCAGATACAGCGCGTCGCTTAGGGCGCCGATCAGCGTAAACAGGCCGATAAGGGCAATGCCGGTAGTCAGCCACGGCGCGGGATGTTTGGGCGGCTCCTGCGGCGCGGCTTCGGCGGCGGGCAGCAGCAGTTTGGCCAGCGGGCAGGAAAACAGCCACAAAACCACGCAGCAGGCGGCGTTGGCGGCCTGCATCCAGTAAGTCATTTCAAATCGGCGCCGATTTCGCGGTTGCCCGCGCAAATGGCAACGGCGGCGGACAAGGTTCTGAGCGGTATCAGCAGGGGCGGCGGTACGCAGGGCGGCGGCGGTTATCTGGCGGGGGTGCATGGCGGGTTTCGCAAAATAAAAGGGAAAAGGGTTTCAGGCTGCCTTGTGGTAAGGCAGCCTGAAAAATCATCACGCGCTGTTCGGCGGCTTCGAGGCGTGTTTTTCCAGCAGGCTGGCGATGGTCATCGGACCGACGCCGCCGGGCACAGGGGTAATGTAGCCGGCGCGCTCTTTGGCGCTGTCAAATTCGACGTCGCCGCACAGGCTGCCGTCGGGCAGGCGGTTGATGCCGACATCGACCACCACTGCGCCGGGTTTGATCCATTCGCCTTTCACCAGCCGGGTTTGCCCACGGCAACGACAGCGATATCGGCGGCGGCCATACTTCGTCAGCAAGATTCAGGGTGAAGCGGTGGCAGATGGTGGGGGTGGCGCCATGCAGCATCATTTCCAGCATCGAGCGGCCGGCCGACGATATTGGACGCGCCAACGATGAGTCACTTTGCTTGCCTTTGGGGGCTGATGCCGTGAGGCAGCGCAGCGTCATCACGCCTTTGGGGTGCACGGGCGCATCAGCGGCATGCGCACGGCAAGGCGGCCGACGTTGTAGGATGAAAGCCGTCTACGTCTTTGTCGGGGCGGATGCGTTCGAGCACTTTCTGGCTGTCGATCTGCGGCGGCAGCGGCAGTTACGCAAAATGCCGTCTACTGCGGGATTGGCGTTCAGATTCATCAGCCAGCGGTGAGCAGTTCGGCTTCGGCGGTGTCGGCGGCAAGATGGTAGGAAAAGAGTTGGAAACCGGCTTTTCGCAGGCGGTGTTTTTGTTGCGCCACAACGGCGTCTGGCGGGATCGTCGCCACCAGCACCACGGCCAGCCCGGGCGGACGCAGGCCGGCGGCGGCACGCTCGGCAGTTTGGCGCGGACGGTTTCGAGACATTGGGCGGCGGTTTTTGCCGTCGATCAGAATGGCGGTCATGGCGAGTCTTTCAGGTGGCTTAAGGCGGCGGCATTATGCGAAGGCAGCCTGAAAGACGTTTCAGGCTGCCTGCGGGGCAGCTGCTTCTGCGAATAGCGAAACGGCTGCCGTGCTTGAATAGCCCGCTGAAGCACTGGCGGGCGGATATCTCGGCTGCCTTTATTGTTTCAGGCAGCCTGAAATGCCACCCGTTTTCCCACTTTTCAGGCTGCCTTTAGCTTTCAAGCGGATAAATCCTGCAAAATTCTTCGAGTACGATTTTGCTTTTTCACCAAATGCCAGTCCGGCTTCATGCAGCCATTGGGAAAACACTTCGCGGTGGGTGCGGCGCCAGTAATCAAGGCTTTGTCGCCTTCGCCTTCTTTGCAGGCGTGTTCGGCGGGAACTTGGCAAAAAGGGCAGGATGCTGACTTTGCGGATTTCGATAATGCAGACTGCCTGGTGGCGGCTGTCCAAAATCAGATGGAGCTGCCGGCCTGCGGCGAGGCTCGATCGACGGCGTAAAGGTCGTGAGGCGGACGAGGGTGGCGGTTTTTCGCCGCGCAGAACCGATCGGCCAGGTGGTCGGCTTCGACGCCGAAAAGACCGAGGCGTTTGCCTGTTCGCCGAGTGCGGGGTAGATTTTTCCGGCATTCGTGCCACATTTTGTTGCGCATCCATAAATGCTCCTTGTGATTGTCGGTACGAAAACACTCGTCGGCCGCGTGCGGCAAACGGGTGTTTTGCGTTTTCAGGCTGCTTCTCGTTCAGGCTGCCTATTTGGCGCGGTCTTTCCATTCACCGTAGCCTTCGGCGTCGAGTTTGGCGGCGGGGACGAAGCGCAGGGCGGCGCCGTTGATGCAGTAGCGCAGGCCGCCTTTGTCGGCGGGGCCGTCGTTAAGAGACGTGGCCGAGATGGGAATCAGCGCCGCTGCTGCGCACTTCGGTGCGAGTGCATATTGTAGCTGTTGTCATCGCGCTCGGTTACGGCGTCGGGACGGATCGGGCGGCGTGAAGCTGCAGCCGCAGCCAGATTGGGTGTCGCCCGATGCAAACAGGGGCTGTCGCGCCGACATCGACGTAGATTCCGGCACCAGACAGGCGGTCATATTCGTGGCTGAAGGCGTATTCGGTGCCGGCTTACCCAGGTTACGCGGTACTGCTCGGCGGTGAGTTTTGCTTTTAAGCTCGTCCGCGCTCGGTTTGCAGTAGCCGGAAAGCGGCTTTGCCGAGCAGGGGCTCGTCGGCTTTTTGATGTCGATGTGGCGGTAGCCGTTGAGGTTTTCGCCAGATAGTCCTGATGGTATTCCTCGGCTTCGTAAAAGTGCTCGAGCGCTTTGTTTTCCACCACCACGGGCAGGCTGAATTTTTCTGCTCGCGCTCGATGGCGGCGGCAATCACGGTGCGGTCGGCTTCGTCGGTGTAATAGATGCCGCTGCGGTACTGCTCGCCGATGTCGTTGCCCTGTTTGATCAGGCTGGTGGGATCGACGACGCGGAAATAATACTGCGGGATGTCGTCCGAGCTGAGTTTGTCGGCATCGTAGGTTGCTTTGACGGTTTCGGCATGGCCGCTGTGGCGGTGGAAACGTCTTCATGCGCTGGGATTGGCGGTGCGGTCGTTGGCATAGCCGGACACTGCGTCCACCACGCCGTCTATGCGTTGGAAATAGGCATCCAATCCCCAAAGAAACAGCCGCCAGTACAGATGAGATGGTGCGGGTATTCGTGGCTTGACTTCCTTTGTTGTTGTCGGATTTTTGTAAACACGTTTTGCGCCGCCTGCGAAAAGCTTGGCCTGCGGGTCGGCAATCAGCGCCAGCGCCTGCTCTTTGCTGATACGGCACGCACGATCCGCGCCACTTCGCCCTTGGCGTCAGCACCACCACGAAGGATAGACGTTCACGCCGAGCGATTTGGCCAGCCGGTACCGCCATCGTCCGGTCAGCACCGGCAGCTGCGGATAATCCAGGCCTTTATACCACGCCTCAAAGCCGGCCTGCGGTTTTTCGTTGAGATAAGACGGCGAAGCAACGGTAACCAGATTGGCAGCCTGAAAACGGCTGTCGCGCGCCCATTCCTGCGTCGGCTCAAGTTCCGACAGGCACAAGGGGCACCAGCTCGCCCAGAATTTCACCAGCGTCGGTTTGCCGGCTTTCAGGCTGCCTCCCACCGGCGGCGTCTGCACCTTGAGTTTGGCCAGCGCCTGATACGGCGTATCCGCAGCATGGGCAGCCATGCTGTCCGGATAAAATCTGACGGCGGCAAGCGCGGCGAGCAGCCACGCCAACCAAGCGGCGGTTTTGAGATTAACGGTGCTCACAAGCTCTCCTTTCGCGAGAAAAACGGATAATTTCCGAGAAAAACACAAAAATAAAAAACTTTTTTACACTTTAAATCATAATCATGCATAAAATACACTCAATATACAATTATTGTTTGCAATCTTTAGAAAAAGTCTGTAGTATCCGCTCTACCAACTGCACGGCAGGAAATTCTGCCTAGCAAAAGTCTCCGGCAGTGCAGTCCATTTTGGTAGATGGTTTGTGTTCTTTTGCGCCCCCTGTTGCGAAACGCGGGGCGGTTTTTGTGCCGCATTTTGCCGGCGGTGCATCGCTTTTTGGTTTTAGACGAAGCAGTACCGGCTTTCTGACATTTTGTTCTGTATGTTTTTAAATCCCAGTGAAAAAGGCAGCCTGAAAGTTTTTCAGGCTGCCTTTTACAGTGTTGATAGCTTAAAACCTGAGTCCTAGCGGCGCTCTTGTTTGCGGATCAGATACACCGCCCACAGGGCAAAAGCTAAGAGTGGGCAGGGTGGCGGAGACAAAGGCGGGGACGCCGTAGAGACGGAGTGGTGAAGCCGAAAAACTGTCCGGCAAGAAAACAGCAGCCCAAGCAAATGCCGGCGAAAAGAGCGCAGGCCCATATTGGTGTGGCGGCCGGATTGGGGTGAAGGCCAGCGCCACCAGCGCCATTACGATGGTGGCGATTGGGTACACCAGTTTGTTCCACCAGGCGACGCGCCGGTATTCTTTGGGTCTGCTGGTCGTTGTCTTCCAGATAGCGAATGTAGCCGGTGAGGCGCTGAGCGGCATTTGCTCGGGTTTTGACCAGCAGGATGTCGAGCAGTTTTGCCGCCGATATTGTTTAGCCAGCGGCGCTGGGCTTCACGGCTGGTGTGCACGGCATTGTCGTCCAGCCGGCTGCTTTGGGGCATCCTGCAGCAGCCAGTAGTCGGTATGGACGACGGCGCTTTGGGCGAGCAACGGCTTCGGTGAGTTTGAAAATCGCTGCCGTAGCGCGGGTTACGATGCCCTGCGGGCTGTGGTCGGGCAACATTTCCGGCGATAGAACCATGCTGTCGGACTGTTTGATCCACAGGCCGTTGGCGGCGCTGCTGACGCGCCGGTTTTGGCGGTGCTTTTTCATGGTGTCGGCGCGGCGGCTGAGTTCGGGTGCCAGCCATTCGCCCAGGCAGGCGGTGGCGGTGGCGAAAATCAGGCTGAAGCCGAGTGCGATACGGATAATCTGGCCGCTGCTCGTGCCGCTGGTTTTGATAACAATGCATTTCGCTGCTGCCGGCAGAAGCTGGCTGAAGGCAAACAGGCCGCCGATCGAGTACCGCCAGCGGCATCGGCTGAGTAGGCGCTGGGCGGGGTTTTTCATCAGCACGTAGAAAAAGGCGGTGGCGCCGGTGTAGTTGTTGGTGCCGATCGCTGCCGACTTCGTTAATCAAATCAAAAAGCTGTAGAGCGCGAGTAGGGGCAAGAGCGCAAGCGGGCGAAACGCTCAGGCGGCGGATCAGGTAGCGGGTCCAGCAGTTTCATCGGCGGCTCCCCGGCAATGCGGCACAGAGGCTGCCCAAAACGGGCGGGCGAGGCATGCTGCGGATACGCAGCAGCAGCAGAAACGCAGAGCGGTCATCAGGATGTGCATCGGCAGCAGGCCGAGCCAGAAGGGATTTTGCACGTCTTCCACCGCGTCGCTAGCAGGGTCAGGCCGTTTTGGTAGATCAGGAAGAACACCACCGCCAGCAGCACATGATAGGGAATTGCCGGAGCGGATGTTGCTGTGGGACAGCGGCACGCAGTCAAAGAGCGAGAGCACCAGCACCGTGAGCGGCAGCGAGATGCGCCACATCAGTTCGGCCTGAAGCTCAGTGTTTGCTCGCTGCTGATCAGCTCAAGGGTGGGAACGGCATGGCGGTGGCGTTCGCTGTTGTTGAGTTTTCGGCGCGGTGCTGATCAGCAGTTCCATATGCTCGAAAGACACGCGGTCGAAATCGCTTGCCGGCGGTGCCGCTGTAGCGGTAGCCCTGATCGAGCACCAGCGTGCGGCGGTTGTTATCGAGCCGGAAGCTGCCGGACTTGGCAAAAACCACGCTGTCGCGGTTTTTGTCTCGTCCACTTCGCGGATAAACAGGTTTTTCATCTCGCCTCTTTTTCCGCGTCAAACTGTTCGACAAAAATACACCCGCCGTTTTCTTGCCCAATTCGCGGAACGCCTTCTTCCACCAGCGACAGATTCTGCTTTTTGCTTCGGATTTCGGCGTATTCGCGGCTGCGCATGTCCGCCCGGCAGCACGCCCAGCTGCAGCATCTCGCCAGCAGCACCGCAGCGGCAGCGCAAGACAGCACCGGCCGCAGCCAGTTTTCAGCCCAGCCCGCAGGAGAGCCACACCGCCATCTCGCTGCCGTGCCAATGGCAGGTCAGCACCGTGAGAATGCTGATGTGGGCGGTGAGTACCAGCAGCAGCGGCGTCATATTCAGCGTCCAAAAAGCCGATCAGCGCCGCCACCGCATCCACCGCCACCCGTCCGTCGGCCGCGCACGGCGAGCAGGGTAACTGACTGAGTAGAAAGCCAAAATCGCCAGCAGCACGAAAAATATGCCGACGGCGGTGAGCGGTTTCCTTAACAAACTGTTTCCTGATAACGTGGCGGGCTTGGGAAGAGATAGGGAAAAGACAGCCCGGATAACGTAAGGCAGCCTGAAAAATAAGGATGCGGCAGTGCGGCCGCTTCCAGGCTGCCTTTGGGCGGCGCTTTGCCGCTTGGGAAAAATCTGCCGCCGGCGGATGTGGGCGTCGCTGCCGGCGGTTTCAGGCAGCCTGAAAGGGCAGATGTTTCAGGCTGCTTTGTCTTGGCGGCTCAGCGGCGTAATCAGATCGGCGTGGCGCTGCTTCATTTCGCGGCGGTCAACGATTTGGTCGATGGCGCTCTTTTCCAGCAGGAACTCGGCGCGCTGGGAAGCCTTCGGGCAGTTTTTCGCGCACGGTCTGCTCGATCACGCGCGGGCCGGCAAAACCGATCAGCGCGTTGGGCTCGGCCAGCACCACGTCGCCCAAAAAGGCGAAGCTGGCGGAAACGCCACCCATAGTCGGATCGGTCAGCACCGAAATAAACGGCAGCCGTTTTTCGCTCAGCAGACTGCAGCGCGCGCGCTGGTTTTTGGTCATCTGCATCAGCGAGTTCAGGCCTTCCCGCATCCGCGCCCGCCCAGCGGCAGCCACGCGAGACAAAGGCGCAGCCTGAAGCGCCGCGCGGCGCACGCCTCGACAAAAGCGCTCGCCCACTACCGAACCCATCAGAGCCGCCGATAAAGCGGAACTCAAACGCCGCTACCACCGCCGGCACGCCGCTGATGCTGCCTTTCATCACCACCAGCGCGTCGTCTTCGCCGGTGGCTTTGCGCGCGGCGGAAAGGCGGTCAGGATATTTTTCTGTCTTTGAATTTCAAAATATCGGTGGGTTTGATTTCGCCGCCGATTTCTTCGCGCCGTCTTCATCCAGAATCAGGGTTCAGCCGCGTGCGCGCGCCGATGCTTTCGTGGTGGCTGCATTTGGGGGCAGACGTGGAAGTTTTGCGCCACCGTCGGTGGCATACTGGGTGCTGCCGCAGGACGGGCATTTTGCGCCACGAGCCTTCGGGCACGCCGGAACTTCTGCTGTCGGCCTTTTTGATTTTTCGGCGGCAGGATTTCGTCCAACCAACTCATGCGGCTCCTTCGCAATCAGGAAAGCTGCCTGAAACCGCGTTCAGGCAGCTGAGACACCGTCGGCCGCGCGGCAAAACGTGTAGAGACATCTGCACCAATCGCGGACAAGTGGCGCAGTATAGCCAAAGAAACCGAACAATCCTACGCGTTATGCCGCCGCCGCCGCTTTTGCTATACAATAGCCGCTTTCCAGCAGACTTCGGGCTTTTGCCATGAACCAGCAACAACAGCATATCAATGTCGATCGGTCCGAAATCGACAAATTCAGCCGCCTGGCCGACCAATGGTGCGGACGAAAACGGCGACTTCAAATCCCTGCACGATATCAACCGCTGCGCCTGAGACTATATCGACCGCCACGCGCATCTTGCCGGCAAAGCCGTGCTCGATGTCGGCTGCGGCGGCGGCATCTCGCCGAGAGCATGGCGCGGCGCGGCGCGCTTCGGTGCTGGGCATCGACATAGCCGAAAATCGCTGCAGGCTGCCGCCGCCCACGCGCAAAACAATGGTGTGGACAATCTCGCCTACCGTTGCGTGAGCGTGGAAGACCTAGCCGCCGAAATGCCGCACACTTTCGACGTGGTCAGCTGCATGGAAATGGCTCGAGCATGTGCGATCCCGCTTCGGTGGTGCGTGCCTGCGCCAAGCTCTAAAGCCCGGACGGCGTGGTGTTTTCTCCACCATCAACCGCAATCCCAAATCCTACGTCCACGCCATTGTCGGCGCCGAATACCTGTTGCGCATGGTGCCCAAAGGCACGCACGACTGGCAAAAATTCATCGCCCGAGCCGAGGCTGGCGCGGATGTGCCGCCAGGGCGGCTTGGACGTAGCCGATACCGCCGGCATGGGCTACCACCCGCTGTTGGCGCCAGTATCATCTGAACGACGATTTGTCGGTCGAACTACCTGATGGCCTGCCGCCCGCCGCTTAAGTTTTCAGGCAGCCTTGATTGTTTAAGGCAGCCTGAAAACCGTTTTGCCCGTTTGATTTATCCGCTCTCTTTACAAGGAAACGCCCGTCGAAACGTTTGATAATTGCCGCTCTGTTCGGTGTTGTGCCGCATCCGTCAAGCCGCCGACAGCCCAAACGATGCGCTGAATGCTGCCCAAAACCCCAAAGCCGCCACCCACTGCTGCGCGCGCAATACAAAAATCGACCTGGCTTTACGATTACGACGTACACGAAGACGGCAAATATTCCGCCAAAGTCTTCCCAAAAAGTATCAAACCTTTGGGCGATAACTGGTTTGCGGTGGTAACGGAGCACAACCAAGCGCACATAACGCGCCTGCTCATGCTGATTTTTGGACTGGGTGCATTGCGGCGCCCAGCCCACCAGCGTAATGAGGCGCTGGTGCTGCTCAGCCCGCAGGGGCAGGCGGTGCAAATGGCAGAACACGCATCCAGCCGCGTCGCCCAAAGACCTGGACGCCGCCACGATCCGGCAGATTCAGGCGGAAGACAACAGCGAGCCGGCGCACGTGAAAGATGACGGACTTCGTGTGTAAAAAGCGAAGTAGAAGAACAAACCAAGCAGCCTGAAAAGCCGGTTCCGGTTTTCAGGCTGCTAGGTCATTCAGGCTGCCTGGCTGTTTAATTGTTTCACAGCAAGGCAGCCTGAAAACTGCAAGACGGGCTTACTGCATCTGCACCATGTAGCCGAAACGGTTTGGTTGACTTCTTCTTCGCCGCTTTGCACCTGCATATCGGCAGCCGCACGGCTTTCAAGTTCATGGCGGCGGGGGCGGCGATAGGCGCGTGAGCGCATGCCCGCATCGGTGGCTTCAACGGTGATTAAAAGAATAGCGCAGGTTCAGGCGCACGATTTTGTAGCCGCTAAAGCCCAGGCTGCGGCTTAAGGCCTCGCGCGTTGGGCAAAACGATTTGAGCGCGATGTCGCCGGCTTCTTCCACCGCTGGCGCGTTTTTCCGGCGACACGCTGAAATACAGGTTCTGCACCGACGCTTCTTTCTGGCTGTCGGCGGCAAACTTGGACAGCGCGGCGAAAATCGCGGCTTTCGACGAAAATGGTTGCGCTGTCGGTCCAGTTGCGGATTCTGTTTTTGTCGTCGCGGCTGGCTTCGGCGTAGCGGCGAGCACTTTTCGGCTTTCAGGCTGCTTTTTGGCGCGGGCGCGGGCAAGCACGGCACGACGCGGGCGGTAACTTTATTGGCGGCGGCTTCGCGGCTGGGCGCGGTTTCGCTCACTTCCAGCACGATGTGCATGGTGTCGTGCGGCACGCGCACCGAAGCGTTTTCGTGAAATTCGACCAGATTGTGGTGCAGCTCTTCGGCGGCGGCGGGCGGGGCGAGCGCGGCGACCAGCGGCAGCAGGGCAGGGCTTTTTCATGGCGTTTTCCTTCGGGTGTGGATTAAGGCGGCGATTATATAGTTTTCAGGCAGCCTGAAAACGGTTTTTCTGCCAGCGCCGCCGCTTCGCAGTATATATGCGCTGCCTGTCTGCGCCGCTCGGCGGTTTGGCGGCGGCGCGTTTTTCACCCGTTTGTTCCAGCAGGGATGCGATTATGTTGTTCGATAAAAATCACCGCCGCCCCCGCCGACCCGATTCTCGGCCTGGGCGAAGCCTTTATAGCCGAAACCGCGCCCGAGAAAGTCAATCTGGGCATCGGCGTGTATAAAGACGCCGCCGGTAAAACGCCGGTGCTCAAAGCCGTTAAGGCCGCCGAAAGCCGCCTGGCCCGAAGAGCAGAGCAAAAACTACCTGACCATCGACGGCGTGGTCCGCCTACAATGCCGAAACCCAAAAACTGTTGTTCGGCGAAGGCGGCGAAGTGATTGCTTCGCGCCGCGCCAAAAACCTGCAAAGCCTTGGCGGCACCGGCGCCCTGCGCGTAGCTGCCGAATTTATCAAACGCCAAACCGGCGCGCAGAACGTGTGGTTCCGTGCCCACCTGGCCGAACCACAACGCCATCTTCAACGCCGTCGGCATCAATATCCGCGACTACCGCTATTACGACAAAGCCACCCACAGCCTGGATTGGGACGGCATGATCGCCGATCTGTCCGAAGCCGAAGCCGGCGACGTGGTGCTCTTTCATGGCTGCTGCCACAACCCCACCGGCATCGACCCCACGCCCGAGCAATGGGAAAAACTGGCCGAACTTTCCGCGCAAAAAGGCTGGCTGCCGCTGTTTGACTTCGCCTACCAGGGGCTTTTGCCAACGGCATCGAAGAAGACGCCTACGGTCTGCGCGCCTTTGCCAAACGCAATCCCGAGCTGCTGGTGACAGCTCCTATTCCAAAAACTTCGGCATGTACACGAGCGCGTCGGCGCTTTCACCGTGGTCGCCGCCGACGAAGAAACTGCCAACCGCGCCTTCAGCCAGGTCAAAGCGATTATCCGCACCCTGTACTCCAACCCCGCTTCCACGGCAGCCACACCGTGGCGATGGTGCTGCAAGACCCCGCGCTCAAAGCGCAATGGATTGCCGAACTCGACGAAATGCGCGCGCGCATCAAAGAAATGCGCGGCCAGTTTGTCGCCCTGCTCAAAGAATGCGGCGCCAAACAGGATTTCGACTTTATCGTTAAGCAAAACGGCATGTTCTCGTTCAGCGGCCTGACTCCCGAGCAGGTGGACCGCCTGAAAAACGAGGTTTGCCATCTACGCCGTACGCAGCAGTACGCATCAACGTGGCCGGCATCACCGCCGACAACATCCGCTATCTGTGCGAGCATTGTGAAAGTGCTGTAAAGCGCTTGGGTACCGGCTTTCAGGCTGCCTTGTCCCCGCGACTGAGGCAGCCTGGCTGTTTTGAACTTGACGTTTTCAGGCTGCTTTCAAAACAGACAAGCCGGCGCAAAAGCAGCCTGAAAAACGCCGGCGCAGGGCGGCGGCGCGGCGGGCAGGCGCGGCGCGCTCGCTTGCATTTGCGCGCCAGCTGCTACACTTGCCGCGTTTTCATTTTTCAAAGAACGCAATGAAAGACTCCGAGCAGACAAGCCCTTTTACCTTGTTTTGCCGCCCGATTCAGGCAGCCTGAAAAACCTTTCAGGCTGCCTTGTCTGCCTGCGCGCCGCCCGCGGCGGACAAGGAGCGCGCGATGGATTTGAGCTGGCTGGCGAACCCCAAACCTGGATCGGTTTTCTGACGCTGTTTGTGCTTGAAGTGGTGCTGGGCATCGACAATCTGGTGTTTGTCGCCATCATCGCCAACAAAGTCAAACCTGCGCTGCGCGACAAAAGCCCGCATCAGCGGCCTGACGCTGGCGGTGGGCATGCGCATACTGATGTTGGCGTTTATGGCGCACATCATCACGCTGACCGCGCCGCTGTTTAGCATCGGCGGCCATGCGGTGTCGGGCAGGATCTGATTATGCTCGGCGGCGGGCTGTTTCTCTTATACAAGGCGACTACCGAGCTGCACGAGCGGCTGGAAGGCGGCAACCACTACGCCGTGGCCGACCAGCACAAAAACACAGCCCGTTTTTCAGCGTGGTCGCCCAGATTCTGATTCTGGATGCGGTGTTTTCCATCGACAGCGTGATTACCGCGGTGGCGATGGTCGAGACACATCACGGTGGCGATGGCGGCGGTGGTGGTGGCGATAGCTCACCATGGTTTGGGCGAGCAAACCGCTCACCGCCTTTGTCGAGCGCCATCCCACGGTGGTGATGTGTGCCTGGGCTTTTTGCTGATGATCGGCTTCAGCCTGATTGCCGAAGCCTTCCATTTCACATTCCCAAAGGCTATCTCTACGCCGCCATCGGTTTTTCGATACTGATTGAAGCCTTTAACCAAGTCGCCCAGCGCAACGCCAAGCGCCACGACTACGCCGGCAGCTCGTGGCGCCAACGCACCGCCGAAAAACGTGCTCGGCATGATGGGCATCCGCGAAAGCCTGCTGGTACCGCTTCGGGTAGCGGCGACGAAGACGACGAGCATTTTTGAAGAAAACGAAAAATCCATGATCCGCAGCGTGCTCACCCTGGCCGAGCGGCCGATTTTCGGCGTGATGATTCCGCGCAGCGACATCGAGCGGCTCGATATCTCGCAAAGCCGCGACGAGCAGAAAAAACGCCTGATCGAATGCCCCTATTCGCGGATGCTGGTAGTCGGCAAAGCCGGCGTGGACGAGCCTTTGGGCTACATCAACAAAAAGAGCTGCTGGTGCAGCTGCTCGAAGAGGGCGACGTTAATATCCAGCGCGCTGCGCCAGCCGCTGATGCTGCCTGAAAGCGCCACCGCGCTGGCGGCGATCGAGCTGTTTCGCCAGCACAGCGCCGATTACGCGCTGGTGGTGGACGAATTGGGCGCCGTGCTCGGCATGGTTACCATGAAAGACCTGCTTGAAACCATTGCCGGCGAGTTTCCCGAAGTTTGAGCGCGAAGAAGAGGCCGCCGTGCAAACCCATGCCGACGACAGCCTGACCGTGGACGGCGCACTCGAATACGTCGAACTCGCCCCCAGCTCAACCTGCCGCCGCAAAGCGAGGATGCCGAGTTCCATACCGTGGCCGGCCTGATTATCGAAAAACCGCAGGCACTGCCCGAAGAGGGTGACGGTATCGACTACCACGGCTGGCATTTCCAAGTGGTGGAAAAAGACTGCCACCGCATCGGCCGCGTGAAAATCACCCCGCTGCCGACCGAAGAATAGCTGCCGCGCCTGCCCCGAGCGGGCGCGGATAGGCAGGCAGCCTGAAAGAATCGTTGCGGCAACACGCGCAAAAACGGACGCTTAATGCGTCCGTTTTGTGATCTCAGCGCAGCCTGAAAACTATTTTGCCCGCGGCGTCTGCCTTTTTCAGCAGCACATACAGCTCTGTCTTTGAGCGCCAGTTTTTCTGTTTCAGCGCCTGGATTTCGTCTTCCGCAGAACTGCTGGTTACGGGATCGTTTTCCAAGCCGGTGATTTTATCGTCCAGTTCGTTGTGTTCGTTAAACAGACGGGCAAAATGCTGGTCTTCTTGTTTCAGTTTTGAAATCAGGTCGCGGTATTCGGGAAACATGCTGCATCCTTTTTCTGTACGGGTGTTGTGGGAATGCCGTTACGGCAGTTACATTATACGGGCTGCGCCCCTTTTTGTCAGCGCCGGCGCGCCGCTTTCGGCTAAAAATGCCGGCTTTTTCGGCACAGCAAAGGAAACACCATGCCCCCGCTTCATCACGCTCGACGGCATCGACGGTGCCGGCAAAACCACCCAGCTCGAAGTGGTGCGCCAATGGTTTGAAGGCCGCGGCCTGCCGGTGCGCTTCACCCGCGAACCCGGCGGCACCGCGCTCGGGGAAAGACGCGCCGCATCTACTCGATCCCTGCCACCGCGCTTCGCTGCACAGCGAAACCCTGCTGATGTTTGCCGCGCGCAGCCAGCATTTGGAAGAAGTGGTGCGCCCGCGCTCGAGCAGGGCAGCAGCATCGTTTGCGACCGCTTTACCGACGCTACCTTTGCCTATCAGGGCGGCAGCTCGCGGTTTGGACGCCGGTAAAAGTGCCGAACTCGAGCGCTGGGTGCAAGGCAGCCTGAAACCCGATCTGACACTGATACTCGACTGCCTTTGGAAGTGGCGCGCGAGCGCATCGAGATCCGGCCGCGACAAAGACCGCTTTGAATTGGAAGACGCCGCCTTTTTCGAGCGCACCCGCGCCGTTTACCTGCAACGCGCTGCCGCCGCGCCCGAGCGCTATGCCGTAATCGACAGCAGCCGCGAACGCGCCGCCGTCCGCGCCGAAATCGAAAGCGTACTCGACAAACTCTACGGCTTCGCCTAAACATGCCGTCTATCCCGATAGCAGCCTGAAAACGGTTTTTCCGTTTTCAGGCTGCTTTGAGTTGTAACGGGTCGCGACCCATATATATCTTTGGCATCGGAGAATGTTGGGTTTAACAACCCAACCTACCTGCTTTTTGGTTTCAGGCAGCCTGAAACGATAAACAGACAAGGCAAACAGACCAAAAGCAGCTTGAAAGCGCACTATCGGCTTTCAGGCTGCCTTATTGGGCAAACAGACGGCGTTCAGGCCAAGCCGCATACGCAGTTGCGCGGTATCGGGCAGGCGGTGGTAGAGCGCCTGCCGGCAGGATGTGTTCGCGCTGCTGCTTGAGCGGCTGGCCGGAAAGCGCGGCGTCGAGCGCTAGATGCTGATCAGGCGGTTGATGCCGGGCGGGCTGTCGATCCAGCCGTAGGGCAGGCGCGGCAGCAGTACCACACGTCGGTTTTTTACCGCTTCCACGCCGCGCCACAGCGGATTGGCGGCCACTTGGCGGGCGAATTTGGCGTCTTGGGTCACAATCCATTCAGGCTGCCATTGCAACACACGCTCGAGCGACACTTTGGCCAGCCCGCCGCTGCCTTTCGAGATCGTCGCCGACGCTCTGGCGCCGATCATGCTGATGACTTCGGTGTATGGAGCCGCTGCGGCCGGTTTTCAATCCGTCTTCGCCGCGGGCGAGATACACGGTGGGCGGGGCGCTGCGGCGCTCGGCGGCGCGTTGGGCGGCAAAATCGAGCACCTGTGCGGCCAGGGCGGCCAGTTTGTCGGTGTGCGGCGAATCAAGCAGTTTGCCGAGCAGGCGGACTTGTTCAGCAGCCTGATCCAGGCGGCCGTCAATCAGCAGATAGGGTACGCCCAACTGTTTGGCGGTGTGTTCGCCGGTGCTGAGCATGCCGTCGTTTACGGTGCCGGCATCGATCACCAGATCGACTTTGGCCGCGAGCAGCTCTTCCAGCGACACCGGCCGTGCCGCGGTCAGTTGATGCCGCCGAGCACCGGCAGTTTGCGCTCGGATGCGCCCAGCAGCGCCAGCGCCGCTTTCGGGTTTTTGCGCCGTCCAGCCGAGCATGCGCTCGGGTGCCAGCGCGTGCAGCAGCACTTCGACCGGCGGGCCGGCGGCGTAGATGCGGCGGAAGGCGGAGGGTTTTGCGGCATGCCGAAGCTGTACACCAGCCGGCGACCGGCCGGTTCGGATGCGGCAGGCGCGGCGGCGGATGCGGCGTGGACGCATCGGCGACAACAACGCGAGATGCGGGGCGATTATCCGTAGGCAGCCTGAAAATGGTTTTTGCCGAAGCTGGCTTCATTTATTTTAACTTCGGTGCAGCCTTTGGTTTTCAGGCTGCCTTTGTTTCTAACCCAAAGGCAGCCTGAAAATGCTGTTCAACTCAATCACACAGGGGCAGATTCTCGCTGCCCTTTTTGTTTTGCACGCGATTAGGCAGCAGCAACGCCTTGCCTGCTTCGCTGATAATCTGCAAGCCGCCGATTAGGTTGTAGCGCAGCAGCGTTGCGCTGGCGTTGGGCACGCTGCGGTAGGGGATGGCTTTGCGGGTTGATGCTGCGCAGCAGCGCGGTAATCGCCATGCCGTGGGAGACGATTAACACGTTGGGCGTTGGGATTTCGCCGCTGCTTTCGGTTTTTCAGGCTGCCTTGGGCTGAACGCGCAAGGCTGTTGGCAATAATGTGCTGAATGCCGCGATGTAGGCGCTGGATAAACTGGCTTTCTTGCTCGGCGCGTGGGTCTATGCGGTGGAGCGTGGCATCAGTTTGTTGTTGCTGTGTTTGCCGCTGCGGTAGTCGGCAAGCCAGTCTTCCACGTTGCCGTAGCCGAGTTCTTGCGCGATGGTTTGGTGGATGCGGGCGGAAGGCTGTCCTTCAAACGAGCCGAAGCGGTATTCGCGCAAAGTCGTCCAAGGGCGCAGGTGCGATGTGCGGCTGCTGCGTGTGTTGCAGGATGATTTGCGCGGTGGCAGCGGTGCGCGGGCTGGTGCTGCAATAGGCGGCAGTAAAGCGGATTTGGGCTTGGGCGATGGCGTTGCCCGTTTGCGCGGCGCCTGCTTTGCCTTCGGCGGTGAGCGGGGAATCGCACCAGCCTTGCACGATGCCTGCGGTGTTGTATTCGGTTTGCCCGTGGCGGATGAGATAGAGATTGAGCGTGGTGGGCATAGGGTTCTCTTTTGGTTGGGTTTTGTTTAACGGTGTTTTCAGGCTGCCTGGGATGTTTGGGGGCAGCCTGAAAACGCGTTTGCGGGCTGTTGCGAAGTGAAAAAGCGCAAACTGCAATGGGGTTAAAACAGTTGAACAAGATAAAACCAAAAGACAGCCTGAAACAATAACCCCATTTCAGGCTGCCTTTTGCGCTATGCCACCCAGCCATAGACCCCATAAGCCAAGCAACCGAGCAGCGCGCCTGCGGGCAGGTCTATCAGATAATGCTGCTTGGTGTAGATGCACGATAGGGGCGATAAACAGGGGAACAGCAAGCCCCACGCGCCCAGCTGCTCCATGCGTGCAGGTGGTGAGCATGGCAACGGAAACGTGCATGCTGGGAAAACAGTTGGTGGATTGGTCAAATTTTTGCACAAACAATAGAAATTTTTCGGAATAGGTTTTGCCTGTGTTGATGCTGCGCCAATGCTCGGGCGTGGAGACGGGAAACAGCCAGAAAAATCATCTGCATAAACAGCAATACCAAAAAGCTGAACGCCATTTTGTTGAAATGGGCGCTGTCTTCGGCAAGCAGGTTCAGATACAAAAATGGCGGGGTAATACAAAAGCTGTACACCCAAGACCATTGCGGTTTGAACGGGATGGATTCATCAATGGGCGAGCGCCAAACAATCGGCTTGCGCAGCGGATGGCGTTGCGTGAAAAAATAAAAATTGATAAGCGCCCACAATTAAGATGCTGCTTTAACACGAGATTAACAAAATAATCGCTCAATTCCATGAGTTGCGTTCCTTGGGTTTGAAAGCGGCGGATACTGCATGAAAACAAGGCGTTGTGCAAGGTTTTCAGGCTGCCTTGGGCGCGAAACGGCTATAATCGCGCGTTTTTGAGTTTACGAGTGAGCAAAATGGTTCAACGTTTGATTATTGGCATCAGCGGCGCAAGTGGCTTTTGCGTATGGCTACAAGGCATTGCAATTGCTGCAACCGCTGGCGCAGATTGAAACGCATTTGGTGGTTTCAAAGGGGCGGAACTCACCGCGCCGCGGAAACGGCATACAGCAAAAGAAGCGGTTTACGCGCTGGCGGATGTGGTGCATCCGATTGGCAATTTGGCGGCGAGCATTGCCAGCAGCTCGTTTCACAGCGCAGGGATGCTGGTTGCGCCTTGCTCCATGCGCACGCTCTCGGCAATCGCCCATGCCATAAGCGACAACCTGCTCACGCGCGCGGCGGACGTAACGCTGAAAGAGCGGCGGCGCTTGGTGCTGATGGTGCGCTCGTCGGCCGCCACATTGCTGCGGCGCCCCTGCACAGTAATCTGGCCAAGCTCGAAGGCGGCGTCGCCGTCGCTTTGTGCGTCGTCATCGGCATCAGACGGGTAACACTAAAACGAAGCGGCCAGTAGGCCGAGCAAAAATGGTATTGGGACGGAGTTTCATGGGAGTTTTGTATGCTTGGGTTAAAAACGCAAAATCTAGTCGCGGCGGGCGTGGCTGGCTATCCGCCAAAAGGATATGTCCGTTTGAATAAGATGGGCGGCCAAACCCAGCTTTCAGGCTGCCTGAAAGGCAGTTCATCCCTAATAACCAATCCGTGATGCCGATAGGAAAGGGGTTTACGTTTCTTAATAATCCGCGCTGCCCAAAGCAAGGCTTACGGCAGCCTGAAAGCCTGATGTTGCCGTTGGTGCCATTGGCAAAAAGCAGCCTGAAGACCGGATTTACGGCTTTCAGGCTGCTTTTGTTTGTGCAAAACATTTAGGCGGCGGGTAGAAAGGCAGCCTGCGTAGCGAAGCGGAGTTGCGAATCTAAAATCAGTTTTTCCACTCGCGGTAGGCTTTTTATTTCGCGCAGGATTTCGGGTTTGACGATGCCCCTGAGCTTGTCGGCGGGGATGGTGAAGGAGGGGTGTCCACGTAGCTGCCGAAGCTGTAGTGGTTGTAGGTGTAGGAAAGGGCGTTTTTGTAGAAGGTCCAGTTTTCCAGATGTTCGTCGGTGAGGTGGTGGGAACTGTTTTTGTCGTCGAAGTCTGCTTCGATTTCCTGCCGGGTTTTGCCGCCTTCTTTTAAGTAATAGTCGAGGCATGCCTTGGCGGTGCAGGGCGGCGAAGGCGGCTTTTTGCCGGGCAGCAGGATGTCGGCGAGTTTGAGGGGACGGGTTTGCCGCTGCAGGGGGATGACGTAGTCGCTGCCGTCGCCCGCGCCGTGTGCGCCGCCGGAGAATTCGTAGTCGGTAGTGGAGAGAACGTAGTAGTTGGGGGTGTAGCCTTCGAGGTCTGCTTCGACGATGTATTGGTGGCGCGGGTAGCCTTCGTCGTCGCGGTTTTCATTGACGCGTTTTTCAGTTCGCGCAGGGCGGCGGCTTTTGGTGAGGGTTTTGAGACCGTCGGCGGCGGACATCGGGCGCAGCAGTTTGTCAATCAAAGGCGTTTTGCGCGGCATCGGGGAAGACGGGTGGAGACGATGAATTCGCTGCACCCGGTGTCGGGCGAGGGTTTGGGGCAGTATTTTTGCGGTGAACGATTGGATTTTTGACCTGCGGCGGCGCGGCAAGGGCGGGTAGGACGAGGGCGGCGGCAAGCAGGGCGGGAAGGTGTTTGTTCATGGCTGGGGTCTTTCGTTTGGAAAAAAGTGGTTGCGGGAGCCGGATTTTAATCCAAGCAGACGGCAAAAGGCAGTCTGAAAGCCGCAGATACGGTTTTTTTCCACTCGCGGTAGGCTTCCATCTCGTGCAGGATTTCGGGTTTGACGATACCTTTTGAGCTTGTTGGCGGGGAGGGTAAAGGCGGTAGTGTCGGTGTAGCTGCCGAAGGTGTAGGGCTGGTAAACGTAGGAAAGGACGTTTGGATTGCTGCAGTATAGCTAAACGTATAGCTGCGAAGTTTGTTTTCTGAGTTTGTCTGTGTTATAGCTTGTTATGTTCATCAAAATAGGGAAGAGCTTATTAAACGGCGCTTCATATAATTTCAAATGGTAAAAATAATTTTTCTTTTTGTAGGTGTTGTTTTGTATCATATTTTATATGATATTAGGTAGTTAAATATAACTTATTTCCCTTTGTTTTGAGCATTTTTCTGTATGTTTTAGTTTTTATTTTTTTGGTGTTTTTTATTTTTGGCTTTGGGGAGTAAGATATTTGTTGTTAGCGATCATGTTTTTGAACGGGAATCGTATAAACGGAAAGCTTTGTATTTGCTTATATATTAACCAATATTCTTGCCTTTCCTATATTTATGTCTTTAGATGATATGGAAATAAATTTAGGAAACATAATTGAATTTTCTTTATATTTTATAGGGGAAGTTGGTTCATTCCTTTGGTTTTAGCCGGTTTGATTAGAGCGGTATATTTATTTTTGCAAGAAGGTAATATTTTCACTTATTAATCACTATGCTATCTGCTCAATCCACTGCGAACCAAAGTGGACGGGAGTTTGCGCGATCGCTAAGGGCAGCGTAAATCGGCGGCACGGATTCTGCTGTAGAACGCGGTGCGGCGGCGGTAAAAGCAGGCGTTGTTTCCCGCTATTCCCGCCGCCCCTTAGCGCCGCAGACGCTAATGCGGTATATTCCCATTGGCGCCGGCACAGGTGCTTTCAGGCTGCTGCCGTGTTGCGCAGGCAGCCTGAAAGCAGCAGGGCGGCTTTTTGCACCGACGAGAACAGGAGTTTTCCATGAAACGCAGACATTTTCTCCAACTGATGGGCGCATCCGCTGCGGCGGTGTGCAGTCCGGGAGCTGTTGGCGGCCGACAGCAAAACCAAGTTTACGGTGTACGGCCCGCCGGTGATGCCTACTGTGCTGCTGGGTGTGGCGGCGCAGCGGGGCGAGCTGAAAAACAGCCGGCCGTTTGATGTGAAGGTGTGGCGCAATGTTGATGCGCTGCGTGCCGGCCCTGACTCAACGGCACGATGCAGGCCAGCGTGGTGCCGAGCTATGTGGCGGCCAATCTGGCGGCGCGCGGGCAGGATGTGAAGCTGGTCAATATTATGAGCTTCGGCCTGCTGTATGTGCTGGGGCGCGACCGTGCGCTGTCGGGCATCGGCGATTTGGCGGGCAAAACGCTGGCGCTGCCGTTTAAAAACGATATGCCGGATTTGGTGCTGCAGGCGCTGTGCCGGCGGCTGAAAATCGATTTTTCGCGCATCCGCGTCCAATACGCCGCCACGCCGCCGGAAGCGATGATGATGTTTATGCAAAAACGCGCTGACTTCGCGCTGCTGCCCGAGCCGATGGTGAGCATGGGCATTATCCGCGTACCGCCAAATGGGGCAGAACGTGGTGCGTGCGCTGGATATGCAGCAGGAATGGGAAAAACGATGAAGGTTTCCGGCGGCATTCCGCAGGCGGGGCTGATGGTCAGCGGCGCTTTTCGAAGCAAAAACGGCGACGCGGTGCGCCGGCTGCAGGCCGATCTGCTGCAGGCGGCGGCTTGGAGCAGGCAATGCGGCGCAGGCCGCGCCATCGGCGCCAAGCATCTCGGCCTGCCTGAGCAGGCGCTGGCGGCGGGTCTGCCGCATGCCCGTCTGGCGGCAACGCCGGCCAAAGCGCCGCCGCCGCATCAAGCTGTTTTTCCGCGAGCTCTACCAGCTCAATCCGGCGATTGTCGGCGGCAAGCTGCCGGCGGACAGCCTGTTTGTCTGAACGCCTGCGCGGCGGCCGATAACAAAGGCAGCCTGAAAACCGCATTCCGGCTTTTCAGGCTGCCTGCCGTTTTCTGGCGGGCGGCGCATTGCTTTATACTGGCGCCGGCGCGCTGCCGCCGCGTTTTTGTTTGCCGTTTTTGTTTTGCCTGACTGTTTTACCGAGATGATTACCGATTCCGGCGGTCCGCTGCGGCGCGGCCGTTTTGCCCAGACCCTGCATTATCTGTGGGGCGGATTTGCTTCCGCCGCCGCGGTGGCGGTGTTTTGCGCGCTGTGGCAGCTGGCTGCCGGCAGCTGGCGATTTGGTGCTGCCGGCGCCGCTGCCGGTGTTTGCCAAAGCGCTGGATTTGCTGTCGGATTTTGATGCCGCCGAGATTGTGCCCACGCTGTACCGCGCCGGCAGCGGCATTGCGCTGGCGCTGGCGCTGGGCATCGGGCTGGGGCTGCTGGCCGGTTCGTTTAAAAACGCTGGGGATTTTTCTGCCGGCCGCCGATCAGCATTTTGCTGGGCATGCCGCCGATTGTGTGGGTGGTGCTGGCGCTGTTTTGGTTTGAAATGGGGCACGGTGGGGGCGGTGTTTACCATTGTGATTACCGTGCTGCCGCTCACCTTTGCCGCCGCCATGCGCGGCATGATGACGGTGGATGGCAGCCTGAAAGAAATGCTCGAAGCCTACCGCGTGCCGTGGTCGGGGCGGGTGCGCCACCCTGTATCTGCCGCATCTGGCCAAACCACCCGCTGCCCGCGGTCGGCGTGGCGGTGGGTATGGGAGTGAAAATCGCGGTGATGGCCGAACTGCTTGCTACTGACAACGGCATCGGCGCCTCGCATCGCCGCCGCCCGCTCGATGCTCGACACCCAGGAAGTGCTGGCCTATGTGCTGGTGGTGCTGGCGGTGATTTTTGTCGTCGAATATCTGCTGGTCGAACCTTTGCGCATCCTGCTGATGCCGTGGGAGCATTGACATGCTGAAGGTGGAAAAACTGCGTTGCAGCCTGATGGGCGACGACATCGTGCGCGATCTCGATCTCACGATTCAAGCCGGCGAAGCGGTATGCCTGTACGGCCCTTTTCAGGCTGCGGCAAAAACCACCGTGCTGCGGATTATTGCCGGCCTGATTGATTTTGACAGTGGCCTGATCGAGCAGGGGCTTTCGCCGCATCAGCTATCTGTTTCAAGAGCCGCGCCTGCTGCCGTGGCGCACGCTGTGGGAAAACGTGCTGCTGACCACGCCGCAGCCTGAAAGCGGCGCCGTGCGCGAGCGCGTCCGCGCCATTTTGCAGCGCCTGCATCTGGCCGAAGCCGACTGGCGAAAATACCCGCACGAGCTCTCCGGCGGCATGCGCCAGCGTGCCGCGCTGGTCCTGCGCGCTGGCCGGCGAGCCCGACCTTTTGCTGCTGGACGAACCCTTTTTCCGCGCTTGATTACGAGCTCAAACTCGGCCTGTACCGCTGGATGAACGAGCTGGTGGATAGCGGCATGGCGGTCATTATGGTGTCGCACGACCGCTGTGAAGCGCTGAAACTGGCACAGCGCGTTTATCTGCTCGACCACAAGCCCGCCCATTGCCGGCGGGTGGTCGAACTGCCGCCCCTTTGCCGAGCGCGGCGAAGACTTCACCAACCACTATCTGCAACAACCCTTCTGGCGCGCCTACCATGAATAAAAGCAGCCTGAAAACCGCCACGCCCCTGCGCCAGGCACTCGCCACCTTTCCGCCTATCCTTCCGCCCCTATTTTCTGCTGGTAGCCGCGCTGGTGCCCTTGCCGGCGCGGTGTGGGCGTCGCTGCCGCCGGTTGGTGGCCGTTGCGCCACGCCGCTTGAATTTCATGCCTACGCCTTTCTCAACATTATCGGCGGCGCTTCATTCGCCGGCTTTCTGTTTACCGCGCTGCCAGAATGGACGCACGACGCCCGCCCGCTGCAGCGCCATTTTTTACGCCACCTGCGCCCTCGTGGCTGGCATGCGCTGGTAGCCGCGCCGTTTGCCATTGCGGTTTCCGCCTGGCTGATGCTCGCCGTTTTGGCTGTATCTGGCGCTGTTTGCCGCCCATCTGGCCTGGCGCGCGCGCGACAGCCGCCAAATCAGCGTAACCGTGCTGATGCTCGCCATCGCCGCCGCCGATGCCGGCTATGCCGCCGATGCCGGGCTATGCCGCCGGCGTGGACTCTGTGGCTGAAAAACCCTTGCCCATTTGTTTGCCGCCGGCATTTTGCTGATTAATTTCCGCATCGGCCGCGCCATCGGCAAAAAGCGCTGGAAGAAGCCGGCCGCAGCGACTGCAGCTGATGCCCAACCTGTTTTACCGCAACCCTGTCAGTATGGCTGGTGTACGCCCTATGCCACTGCCGAACTCTTGCTGCGCCGCCCCGAAGTTTCCGCCTGGCTGGCGCTCGCGGCCGGTCTGGCGGTACTCGGCCGCCTGCGCGAATGGCATTACTGCCGTGCTGCGCCGCTACTACATCCGCTGGTACTACCTGACCATGCTCGCCACCGGCGCCGGCTACGTCTGGCTCGGCGCCGCCAGCATACTCGGGCGCGGCAGCCCGCTGCTGCCCTTCCACCTGATTATGCTCGGCGGCTACCTGATGATGCTGATGCAGGTGTTTTTCAATCGCCGGCGCCGTCCACAGCAGCCTGAAACTGCACTATCCCGCCACCAGCCGCCTGTCGCTGGCGCTGATTCTTGCTGCCGCCCTTAGCCGCAGCCTGGGCGTATATGCCGGCCTAGACTACGCGCTTACCGTTTTCAGGCTGCCTGCGCTGCTGCTGACCGCCGCCTTCTGGCTCTACCTGCCTGTTTACTGGCGCATCTTCCGCTGCCACCCGCCGCTGTGCAGTGCAGCCTGCCGTCAAACAGCGGCGCAGCCTGTAAACGCGGCGGGCGGTTTTCTAGGCTGCCTTGGCCGTTGTCGGCAAAAGCAGCCTGAAAGTCGAATAAACGGAGTTTCAGGCTGTCTGTTATGTAAACATTTTTAGATAGTTTGATTAAGGTCTATTTGCGTTTGGCGTATTGATTTGTTGGAAAATGAAATTCCCAACTTTAGAAAAACTGGTATGCAACGCAGGTATTAACCAAACGGCAAACAAATGGGCATGATGAGTACATTTTTACAATAACTTCAGTTAAATGAGATAGGTAATGAGAAAGATAAATTATTTGGAAAATAACGCCATTATGGCTTTAAGCGCCATAGCTTATATTTTTATAATGGGAATCGCCATATTTTTAAATTTTAAAAATGAATTAGTTATAGATAAATTATTTCATATTAATAAATATATTATAATATCTTTTGCTTTGATTGTTTCTTTTTCAACATCCATTGTAAAAACGATATTGTATTCATCATAGAGAAATCATAGATGATGCCAATTTAGAATTTCATCCTTGGATTTTAAATATGTTTAGGGTTGAATCCTATTGTTTGGATTGGCTATAGGGGCTCTTTTTGGTTATTTCCACTTACGGGTTTAGTCAAATAACAGCTTTTTAAAGGTTATTAACCCTATATCTATTCTCGAATGAAGGGCTTTTATGAAATAGTACGGTTGTTGTCAAAATGGCGGCAACTGCTTTTTAGGCAGAAAGCTTTACGCCAGCCGGTTTTCCGCCAGCGTGCCGCTGCCGATATCTTGCCGCAGCTCTTGGCCGCACAGGGGTATCCAAGGCAGCCTGAAAGTCGTCAAACGGCAGCAGCCGCGAGCCGAAGCGCGCCATGTGTCCAGTGTTTTGCTGGCGGTCGATCAGGGCGATGCCGCAGCGCTGCAGGTGGGCGGCGGCGTGGACAAAGGCGGTTTTGGAAGCGTCGCTGCGGCGGGCGAACATCGATTCGCCGAAAACACCCGTCCGATCTGCACGCCGCAGCAGCCGCCGGCCAGCTCGGGTGTGCCGTCGGCGGCGGGATACCAGCATTCGAAGGAATGGGCGTGCCCCAGGCGGTGCAGCGCGGTATAGGCAGCCTGAAACTCGGGTTCGATCCAGTACCGTCCTGCGCGGCGCGCGCGCGGCGGCGCAGGCGGCAATCACTTGGGCAAAGCAGCGGTTGGCGGTAACGCGGTAGGGTTTTATTGCGCAGGTGTTTGTGCAGCGAGCGGCCGATGTGCAGCGCGTCCGGCTCGATAACGGCGCGCGGGGCGGTGGCAAAACCAGTAGTGCAGATTGTCTTGGCTGAACCACGGGAAAATGCCGCGCGGATGACGGTCACAGCAGGCGTGCGGGCGCGAGATCGGCGCTGACGCAGACTAGGCCGTCGTTCTCCGCCAGCGCGGGGCGCGGGTCGGGAAAGCGGTGGTTGCCGGGTTCGAGAAAGGAATGCGTGAAACAGTGGCGAATCAAAAAAGCAGCCTGAAAGTTTTTCAGGCTGCCTCGACGGGGGAAACTCAAACGGCGGCGACAAACAGCAATACGGTGCAGAGCATCGCGCCCGACCAGGCGGCGGAGCGCAGGCTGGGGCGGTCGTTGAGATAGCAGTAGATGAAAGGCCAGCCGCAGCAGCACAAACAGCACGGCTGGGCAGTTGATGGTGCCTTTTGAGCGGCATTGCCGGTGGCGTGGGCGATAACCACGGCGGCGGCAACGGGGCGAAGCTTCGTGGCCCTGTTTTGCTGGGCGGCATGGGCGCAGGCGGCGCGGCCTTCAAGGCAGGCGAGAAATTCGCGCGGGCTGCCGTTGTCGCGGGCGAAGTTGAAGCGGGCGGTTTTTGGCGTAAGCGGCGCAGCCTCAAAGGCAGCAGGGCGGCAATCAGTACGCACCAGTAGGCTAGGGTCATGGCGGTTTCTAAACGGGTAGGGTGGGGGATAACGGTTTTTCAGGCTGCCTGAAAGTAAAAGCAGCCTGAAAAACTCAAAGGCAGCCTGAAACGAACAGACCTTACTGCTGCTGTCCGACAGTAGCGCGAATCAGGATTTCGGCTTTTTGGCAGCGTGCCGGCTACTTCGGCTTTCGCTGACGGCGCTCGTGTTTGACCAGCTCGGCGGCGGGGTGTAGGCAACGGTTATCCCAGCCGTCCTGCTCGGTTACCAGCACTTTGAGCGGCAGCTGCAGCGCCAGCAGCGGGTCTTTGACCATCAGCGGGGTGCCGGCTTTGGGCGAGCCGAAAAAATCACTTCGGCCGGCTGCATCTGCAGGCCGGCCTGCTTGGCGGCGTCTTGGTGGTCGATAACGGCAAAAAACGGTCATGCCTTTGCTGCGGATGGCGGAAGTCAGGGCATCGACGGTCTGATCGAAGCCGTAGCGGCTGGCAAAGGTGGCGGTGGGCTGTGAAGACATGGCGGCGGCCTTATGCGGGTGGGCGGAATCGGCGGCGGGGCGGCGCAGGCACTGAGCGCGGCAGTCCAGCGCCAGGGCGGGGAATCAGGGTTTTCATGGTACTTCCGTTTTGTGATGTTTTCGGACAAGGATAAGGCAGCCTGAAAGGCTTTCAGGCTGCCTGTGGGTGCGGGTTTAGCGTTTTTCCTTTTTCTGGCAGTCGCCGCAGACGCCGTACATATAAAGGGCGTGGTCGACACGCGGAAACCGTGTTCGAAAGCAATCTGCTCCTGCAGCTTTTCGATTTCGGGGTTGTGGAATTCGCTGACGTTGCCGCATTTGACGCAGACGATATGGTCGTGATGGTCGCCCTTGTTCAATTCGTACACCGCTTTGCCGGTTTCGAAGTGGTGGCGCAGCAGGATGCCGGCCTGCTCGAACTGGGTGAGCACGCGGTAGATGGTGGCGACGCCGATTTCGATGCCGTTTTCCAGCAGGATGCGGTAAACGTCTTCCGCACTCAGGTGCAGATCGGCGTGGGTTTCGAACAGGTCGAGGATTTTCAGGCGCGGGCCGGTAACTTTCAGACCGTTGTCTTTCAATTGGGCGATGTTGTTCATGGTTTCGCTTTCTCAATACACTCGGATAAAGATGGCGCGTATAATAGCAAACTTTTTCGCGCCTGCCGACAGCCAAACAATAAAGTTTTTAATTGGCACTTTATCTGCGGGCGCGGCGCGTGGTATCTCGCCCGCTTTTTCTTTGCGCCGCCGCGGCGAAAACCGCAGGGCAAACGCGCGAAAAACCGTTTTTAATCCTTATAGAAAGGCAGACAACGTGAAACCCCTGTTGCGATGGGATGACTGTTGCGTCTCGCACTCTGTGGCCTGGCGGCCTGTACCCCTTCGCTGGTCAACAAACCGCCCTATTAGCAAAATGCCGGTGGTGCAGGGCGCCGCTGAATCCCGAATCGGTGCTGGCGGTCAAACCCGGCATGAGCCGCGAGCAGGTACAGCTGGAAATCGGCGCGCCGGTGCTCAATCCGTCTTTCCGCCAAGACCGCTGGGACTACACCTACGAACTGAGCCGCGGCGGCAAAATCAGAAGAGCAGCGCACGCTGACCGTTTTCTTGAAAACGGCACCGTTTCGCGCGTGGAAGGCGACGCGCTGGAGCACGCCCGCCGCGTGCTGCAGGAAAAACAGGAAGGAAAAGCGCAATGAGCAGCCTGAGGATCGCGCTGGCTGGCGTGACCGGCCGCATGGGCGGGTGCTGGTTGAAGCCGTTGCCGCCAACCCCGCCACCGAACTTTCCGGCGCGCTCACCGCAGCGGCACCAAAGAAATCGGCCTGGATGCCGGCTACGCCAGCGGCATCGACACCGGCGTGTGCATCAGCGACGACATCGCCACCGCCTGAGCCGGCTGCGACGTGCTCATCGACTTCAGCCGCCCCTGACGCCACCCTGCCGCTGCTCGACTACTGCGCGGCAAACGGCATCAAAGCCGTCATCGGCACCACCGGTTTTGACGATGCCGCAAGGCCGCCATCGCCCGGCGGCAGAGAAACCGGCATTGTGTTTGCCGCCAACTTCAGCGTCGGCGTCAATCTCAGCTTCCATATTCTTGACACCGTTGCCCGCGTGCTGGAACGAAGGCTACGACGTCGAAATCATCGAAGCCCACCACCGCCACAAAATCGATGCCCCCAGCGGCACGCGCCTGCGCATGGGCGAAGTCGTCGCCCACGCGCTCGGACGCAGCCTGAAAGACTGCGCGGTGTACTTACCGCGAAGGCCAGACTCGGCGCGCGCGATGCGCAGACCATCGGCTTTGCCACCGTGCGCGGCGGCGATGATTGTCGGCGACCACACCGTTTTTGTTTGCCGGCGAAGGCGAGCGCGTGGAAATCAGCCACAAAGCACTGGCTGCATGACTTTCGCCGCCGGCGCCGTCCGCGCCGCCGTCTGGCTTGCCCAGCACCCGCACGGTCTGTTCGACATGCAGGACGTGCTCGGCCTGAAAACGGCCGCTTAGATCGAAACGGCTTTTCAGGCAGCCTGAAAAGCCGTTTTTGTTTTTCGGATGCGCCGCCGCGTTTCAGGCAGCCTGAAAACTGCATCGCAGGTTTGCCCAGCCGCCGCATCCGCCGCACAGAAAGGCCGACGCCATGACCGATCCCAATCTTTTCCGAACGCCCTGGTGAAGCCCGCCGCCTGTGGCGGCAAAACAGCATCTACCTGCTGCCCAATTCCTTCACCATCGCCGCGCTGTTTTTCCGCGTTTTACGCCATCACCGCATCCATGCACGACCGCTTGAGCAGGCCGCCATCGCCGTGTTTGTGTCGATGCTGCTGGACGGCATGGACGGCCGTGTCGCCCGCTGGACCAACAGCCAGAGCGCCTTCGGCGAACAGCTCGACAGCCTGGCCGATATGGTCAGCTTCGGGCGTCGCCCCCGCGCTGATTGTTTACAACTGGCAGCTCGCCCAGTTCGGCAAGCTCGGCTACGGCGTCGCTTTTGTTTATTGCGCCTGCGCCGCGCTGCGGCTGGCGCTGTTTAGCACACCCTGATCGGCAAAGTCGATAAAAATGGTTTATCGGCATCCCCAGCCCCACCGCCGCCGCGCGCTGGTGGCCGGTCTGGTGTGGCTCGACCGCGCATGGACGGGCTGGGCAGCTATCGGCATCGTCGCTCTGCTGATTACCCTGTTTGCCGGCCCTGTCGATGGTGGCGCAGATCCGTTTTTGGAGCTTTAAGCGAAATCAACGTCCGCCGCAAAATCCCTCTTTTTCGGCATGATTATCCTGGTGCTGGCGCTGATGCTGCTTACCATCGAGCCGGCGCTGGTACTGTTTGACTTTTTCCTGAGCTACCTGCCTGTCGGGCTATGTTTACTACGGCTGGCAGAAATGGCGCGCCGGCCAAACCAAACGCTGATACCGCCTGCACAAAAGCAGCCTGCGTAGCGTAGCGGGATGCGAAGCTAAAAACCGCTGATCCGGTTTTCAGGCTGCCTTAGTAAAAGAAGACGTCCCATGAAGAAAAATCCTGTCTGCCCTTCGCTGGCGCTGGTACGTGCTGGCGGTGTTTACGCTGTATCTGGTGCCGCAATGGCTGATGAGCGCGACATCGCGTACCGCGCGGCCGGATGTGGCGCTGCTGGGCTGCCGAGCCCGAGCCGCAGGAGGGCAACGGCATCGACGCGCTGTGGCTGCTGGGCTACCGCACCGCCGACGATCAGGAGCGCCGTCAAACCGTCATGCGGGACCACGGGCGGCGATTATGGCGCGGCAGGATGTGCCGCAGCTGGCGGATGCAGGCGCGCCGCAGCCGCAGTCGGGCGAGTTGAACTGTACCGCCAAAAACGGTGCGGCCTGCCTGGCTGAGGTGCGCGCCGATCTGCCGCGTTTTCGCGCCGCCGCGCAGCGTTACCGGCCACTGCTGGACAATGTGGCGCAACTTGGCGCTTATGAAGTGTTCGCCCAGCGCGGCTGGCCGAACGATAACGATGATTTGTCGAAATTTGTGCTACCGCCTTTCCATCTGCTGATGGGCGCAACCACCGCCGCCGCGCTCGATTGGGCGGACGACTGCCATCAGGCGGCGCTGTACGGTGTCTGCCGCAATATCAAAACCGGCCGCACCCTGCTTTAAAAAGCCGTCCTTCGCTGATGCCGCCGATGATCGGCAACGCCCCTGATCCGCAAAAACACCGAGCTGGCTAGCGGCGATGATTGCCGAGCAGCCGGCGCAGGCGCAGCGGCTGCCTCGAGGAATGCGCTGCCGCATTTCGAGCCGCTGTCGGCGCAGGAGCAGCATCTGTACCGCCATGCGCGACGAATTTCGTCTCATCGCCAATCTGGCGCGCAAGATGGAGCAAAACCGGCGGACTATTTGGATACCGATGCCGAAAGCGGCATGCCGCTTTGAAGACGGTACCAATCCCGGCCAATCCTGCTGCGGCGGCTGTTGAACGCCGAACACACCCAAGCCCTTATCGCCGCGCACTACGTCTGTCCCTGCACTCCGGCTGCCCAAAGCGCGCTGCAGCAGGACCGTGCTTAGACTGGAAGCCGGCGGACGACAAAAATGCGCTGGCGGTATGGTCGTGCGCGAACAATGTCCAAGGCTGCCTGATGGCCGATGTGCTGCCCGATTTTTCCGACTACGCCCGCCGCCTGCAGGATACCGCCATGCTGCAGCGCGCTTTCAGGCTGCCCCTGCTTTCTGCACAGCCGCCTCGCCGCCGAGCAGTACCGGCGCTGGTTGAGGAGGCGCTGCGCCGCTATTCCACGCCGTCGCGCCGGCTGCAGTGGAACGAGCGCGAGCAGCAGCATCGGTTTTTCAGTATTACGGCGAAAAAGAAAGCAAACACCGCCGTGCCCGTCAGCCTGAAAGCAAGCGGCAGGCAGATAAAAAGCAGCCTGAAAGCTGGGTGGGCGGTTTTAGCTTTCGCAACTCCGCTACGCTACGCAGGCTGCTTTTGTGTGCCGCGCGCAATCGGGCGGCAAAACCGATACTGCCGAGCTTTCAGGCTGCCTGTTGCGCCGGGGCGTTTTCGGGTACATTCCGCCTATCGGACAACGCAAGGAGCAGGCTATGGGTGCTATCACGACCATTCCCATCACGCGCACGCGGGCAACAAAAAGCCCTGACCGTGTCGTTTTTCATTATCGCCGGCATATGCTGGTGAAATCGCCGGCGGCCTGCTCACCGGCTCGCTGGCGCTGCTTTTCCGACGCCGGCCATATGCTCTCAGACGCGCTGTCGGTCGGCCTGTCGCTGCTGGCGTTCAAGCTCGGCGAAAAGGCGGTGGACAGCCGCCAAACCTTCGGCTACAAACGCGCCGAAATCCTGTTTGCCCTGTTCAACGGCCTGACGCTGCTGGCGATTGCCGTGCTGGTGGTGATCGAGCGGTGGAGCGGCTGAACGATCCGCCCGAAGTGCGGCGCCCGGCATGCTGGTGGTCAGCGCACTCGGGCTGGCGGTGAACATCGTCGTCGCCCGCCATATGCACCGCCACGGCGACGTGCACGGCAGCATCAATATGAAAAGCGCCTACCTGCACGTATTGGGCGATCTGCTCGGCTCACTGCGCGCGATTGCCGCCACTGATGATGATGGTGTTCGGCTGGCGCTGGGCCGACCCCGTGGTCAGCGTGCTGATTGCCCTGCTGGTGGTCCAACAGCGGCGCGGGTGGTGCTGCGCCAAACCCCGCACATCCTGATGCAGGGCGCTGGCGGCACTATCGACCAGGCCGCGCTGGTTGCCGAAATCCTCGCCGTGCCGCAGGTGCTGGGCGTACACGATTTGCACATCTGGACGCTCACCAGCAGCCGCCACCTGCTCTCCGCCCATCTGGTGCTCGACGGCAGTCTGACCGTGCGCGAAGCCCAAGAAGTCAGCCGCGCGGTGGAAGCGCTGGCGCGGCAAAAAGGCATCGGCCACATTATCCCTGCAAACCGACGCCCAAGACCACCGCCACGGCGATGCTTTGTACCGCCAAGAAGACGTGCCACGCCCTGGGGCGTGCTGACATTTAACTTTTACCAACGGAGACTGCATATGACACGATTGGTCAAACTCCACCGCTCCTGCCGCTACCGCATGATTGCGGGCGTGATGGGCGGCATAGCCGAATACCTGGGCTGGTCGCCCGCTTACGCGCGTGATGTTTGTGGTTCTTTCCCTGCGCCAGCGTTGCCGTGCCCGGGATTTTGATTTACATCATCCTGTGGATCATGATGCCCAACGCCGGCGCCGATTCCTACCGCTAACGCAACGCGCTTGTCAGGCTGCCTGTTTCTGGGAAAAACAGGCAGCCTGAAATCTGATTGCAGCGAAAAACCGCCGCCGTTTTGACCAAACTCCGCCCGCTCGGGCTATTCCGTTTTCTTTCCCTTTTCTGCGGCGGTTTCTTCGCATCACGACGCAGCAAAAACGGCAGCCTGCCGAGCTAAGATGCCCAAGTAGCCGGCAAGCAGCGTCGGCAGACCGGCCATCGCCATCCAACTCGGGAACCACGCCATCTGCTCCGAGCCGGCGCCGATATCGTCGATAAAAAGCAAAAGCAGCGTCAGCGGCACGGGCAGCAGCCATACTTTTCGCCGTTGCCCGCCAAGCCGCGCCCGCCAAACAGCCGTAGATAAAGGCGGCAACTATCATCGACCACATATTCGTTCTCCTGGTTGTCCACATCTTCAGCCGCCCCGCCATTGTGCGAAGCGGTATCTGAAAAGCAGCCTGAAACTGCTTGTGCGCTGCGCCGTTTGCTGACCCGCCGCCTTCACCCGCTGCCCCAGCGCCAGCAACACCTCTCCGCCGCCGCCAATTCTTCCGCGCTCAAATCCTGCGCCCATTCTCGCCGCCTGCGCCATCCAGCGTTGGCGCACTTGGCGAAACGACCGCTGCGCCGCGTTCAGTGAGCGAGATAGAGTGGCGAGCGTTTGTCGCAGGGGTTGTCGGCGGCGGCGACCAAACCGTCGGCCAGCAGCAGATTGAGCTGCTTTTGCGCGCCTTGGCGGCTCATGCCCATGCGCTCGCCCAGCTGCGGCGAGGTTTGCGCTTCGGCGGCGTGTGCCAGCGCGCCGAGCATTTGCCAGCGCGCCGAGGGTTAATCCCAAATCGGCGGCAAAACGGTCGCCCCACGCGAGCAGTAAACCATTGTGTAGAAAATTTCGGTGGTGATGCGGCTGAGGGGCTTCGCTGTTTAACTGATTGTCCATACTGTGTTTCCCAAATGATTTTTCGGCGGTGAGTTTAAAAATGCGGAAAACGGTTTGTCAAATAGTTGCGGCTTTTTCAAGCAAAAATAATTTGACAACTGATTTCCCATGTTTGTAAACTGGTTTCAAGTTATTACACAAAAGGAAACCATGAGACCCGACACCCGCAACGTTACGCCCCGTTCACCCGCTTTTTGCATTGGGGCATGGCTGCCCGCTATGCGTTTATGTTATACAGCGCATCAGGGCGTGTTGACATTCGACATTTGGCTTTTTGCGCCAGAAAACGGCATCTGCCGCGTTAAAAATACTCGCCTATGGGCGGCATAGGCTCGCATTTTTGCCTTGCATCTGCCATTTTCTGACGAAAAATCCGCTGCAGAAAATTAAATGCCAACACACACAGCTTGGCATCTCAACGGCAGCCTGAAATTCCTGATTGCGCCGCATAAGGCGGTTGGCGTGCTGCTGCTGTTGCTTGCGGCGGTGCGCTTTGTTTGGGCGTTGCGCAACCTGCGCCGCCGTCCCGCAGGCAGCCTGAAAGTGAAGCTGGGGCATCTTTGCCCTGTATGCGCTGATGTTTGCCGTCCCGCCAGCGGCATGGCGAGGCAGTTTCAAGCGCCGCTCGGCGTGGCGCACGGCGCGTTGGCGTTTGCCCTGCTGTTGCTGATTGTCGGACACGTCGGCATGGCGCTTGTCCACCAGCGCAAGGGGCGAACAAATTTTGCAGCGCATGATGTAAACGGAGACCGAATATGAAACCCCTACACCCACACAGCCGCCCGCGTGCTGCTATCGGCGGCAACCTGCTGGCCGGCAGCGCGCTGGCCTTTGCCGCGCTCAATCAGGGCACACGCGTGCAGGATGGCGCGTTCTTTTTACTAGCAGCGGTATTTTTGGACAACATTGTCGCCACCGCCACCCTGCCCGGCATCGCGCTGCTGGTCGGCGGCAGCCTGCTGCTCTGCTCGCCGAAATCAGGAAAAACATCTGCTGCTGCTGACGGTTTCGCTGGCGGTCGCCGCCAACAGCCTGCTGTTTATTCTGCCCGCTTCGCACCAAGCCTCCGCGTTGGCGTTTCAGTCTGCCCGGCCGGTTGCGGTATCCGCCGCTTTTGCCGCCGCCAAAAATACGGAAGACCGCCACGGGGCGCTTAATGGCGATGCTGCTGTTGGTTTATCTGGCGGTGTTTTTGCGCGGGCGGGTGGGCGGAAGGCAGCCTGAAAGACGGACAAACCGACAGCAGCCTGCGTAGCGTAGCGGAGTTGCGAAGCTCAAAGCCGCGCAAACGGTTTTAGCTTCGCACCCGCTCGCTACGCAGGCTTTCTTTGCCGTGCTTTACCGGCCGTTGACGTCGATAATCCACTTCGGCCTGCGAGCCGAGGCGGAAGGGACGCCCGAAGCCGTAGCCGAGCTGACGATGTAATAGCTGCTGCCGATGGCTTCGTAGCCGTAGTGCAGGCGGTAGAGAAAGCGCACGATTAGGGTTGGCGGGGCGATTTGGCGCGTTGTGGACGTGGCCGGAGAGCTGGATGTCCACCGGCAGTGCGGCGTGTTCTTCAATCTGGCTGGGGCGGTGGTCGAGCAGGATTACCGGCAGCGCGGTGTTTTAGGCCGCGCAGCGAGTTCGGCGGTGCTCGGGCGGTTGGCATCGACGTCGTCGGTGCGGCCGGCGAGCAGGATGCCGTTCAGATTGATGACTTCGTTGTCCAGCTCGCGGATGCCGGCTTCGCGCAGGGCGCGGCGGATTTCGTCGGCGTGGTACCGTACATGTCGTGGTTGCCGAGGGTGGCGTACACGCCCAGCGGCGCGCGCACGGCGGCCAGGTGCGGGCGCATGTTTTCGGCGTCGTAAACGCGGGTGTCGTCGTCCATGATGTCGCCGGGCAGCAGCACGATGTCGGCACGCTCGTCGCGGATGATCGCCGCCAGTTTGTCGAGCTGGCGCGCGCCCATCAGCATTCCCAGATGCAGATCGGAGGCCATGGCGATGCGCAGCGGCCGCGGCATCGGTTTATTGACGGTGATGCTCAGGCGGCGCACCTGCGGCGTGTAGGCGTTGTAAACCGAATAGGCGCTCAGCGCGAGAAAAAACAGCGGCGCAAACAGCCGCAGCGCCCGCCCCAGCCGCTGCGCGGGCAGCAGGCGGCGCAGGGCGAGATAGAGCAGGAAGGTGGCAAGCGCGGCGCACATCACAAACAGCATCACCACCATCCACACCGCCATCCAGCGGAAAAAGGCCGCTGCCCAATTCGAGCAGCAGGCCGGCAATCAGGCCGTCGGTTACCGCAAAGGCGGCGAGCATCAGCACGCGCCGGCCGCGGCAGCCGTATGGTTGGCAAACAGCCACTGCAGCGAGCAGCCGAGTCCGAAAGTAAAAAGCTGCATCAGCAGCAGCATCAGGATGAAAAAGTGATACGCATCGGGTTCCCTTATCGGACGGCAGGCAGCCTGAAAGATGCGGGCGGCCGCTGTGTGTGTTTTCAGGCTGCTTTGAGCCGTGTGCTTATCGTGTTTGTGGTTGGTGCGGACGAGGTAGGGCGGGTTTGCCGCCAAAGGCAGCCTGAAACGGCGGTTCGTTTTTCAGGCTGCCTTTGGTTTGACTTGCAGTACCATCAGGCAGCCTGAAAGGTATTCAGCGCGGCAGTTGCCTGTCTGGCGGCGGGTTGTCGTTTTCAGGCGCGCGAAGCGCGCCCAAACCATCAGCCGGCGCAGGCTGTCGGCATCGGTGCTGTCGGGCGGCACGCACTGCCAGAAGCGGCGGTTGCCGCAGTCCCAATGCAAAAACAGGCGTGGCGGCTGATCAGGCTGCCGCCGAGCAGGCAGGCGTTTTGGCTGCCGGCGCCGGTATCGATGGCGGCGCGGCCTTGCGGATCGACGGTCAGCGTGCGCACCCGCCGCGGACTTTCGCGCCACGACCAATACGCGGCGGCGGCCAGCCAAATCAGCAGCGCTACCCGCAGCAGGCCGCCGAAATAGGCCAGCGCGCAGGCAGTACTGCCAGATGCAGCAGCAGCGACAGGCCGCGGCGCAGTTTGGACAGGGACAAAAGCAGCCTGAAACGCGTCCACCGCCGTTTCCTATGCTATTCCGTGCTGTCCAGCAGCGGGCTGGGATTCAGTTCGGCGTCTTCCAAATCAAGCACGGTGTCGTGCACTTCCAGTTCGAAAAAAAGCGCCAGAAAGTTTCAAACCCATATCCTGCGGTAAATTGCGCCTGGTCGATCATCAGCCCGAAAGCTCGGCGGCAAAAATCTCGCGGTGGCGCTCGTCGAAATAGGCGACGGCCTGCTCGGGTTCGTCAAACTCGGGAATCAGAAATACGCTGCAGTTGGCGCGCAGCTGGGAAAAGGGTGAGATCAGGGCAGGGTCGCTGTCAGCGGCCTAGAGCCATTCAAAAACGCTTCGGTGGGTTTGAGCACCACGGCGGTGCGGTCGATAAAATACATGGTCTTCCCTAATATCAAAAGAAAGGCGGCATTCTAGCAGATCGCCGCCGCGTTCCCATTCAGGCTGCCTGCGCCCGACTGCTTTCAGGCTGCTTTTCCGGTGCCCAAGGCAGCCTGAAAGCCGCTGCCGGCGCGCTTTGCGGCAAAAAAGCATGACACGGCTGCCGACAAAAGATAGAATAGCCGCGCTTTGCTTTTACTCAGTCTTTACATTTACACAGCCAATCTGAAGGACACACCAAATGGCCGAAAAACCACGTTATCTGGTTTGAAAAACCTGCGTATGCACGATGTCGAGCGCGTGGGCGGCAAGAACGCCTCTTTAGGCGAAATGATCAGCCAACTTGCCGAAAAAGGCGTGCGCGTGCCCGGCAACTTCGCCACCACCGCCGAAGCCTACCGCGCCTTTTTGGCGCACAACAGCCTGAACGAGGCGCATTTCCGCCGCGCTGGCCGGTTTTGGACATCGAAGATGTGGCCGAATTGGCGCGTGTGGGTAAGGAAATCCGCCAGTGGATTCTGAAACGCCTTTCCCCGAGCAGCTGGACGCCGAAATCGCGGCGGCGTGGGACAAAATGGTTGCCGATGCCGGCAGCGCCGATATTTCGGTGGCGGTGCGCTCGTCAGTACTGCTGAAGACCTGCCGGACGCTTCTTTTTGCCGGTCAGCAGGAAACTTTCTTGAATATCAACGGCCTGGATAATGTGAAAGAAGCGATGAAGCACGTTTTCGCCTCGCTCTATAACGACCGCGCCATTTCCTACCGCGTGCTGAGGGCTTTGCCCACGATGTCGTCGCCTTGTCCGCCGGCGTAGCAGCGCATGGTGCGCTCCGACAGCGGCGCTTCGGGCGTGATGTTCACCATCGACACCGAAAGCGGTTTTGAAGACGTGGTATTCGTGACTTCGTCCTACGGTTTGGGCGAAATGGTGGTGCAGGGCGCGGTCAATCCCGACGAATTTTATGTGCACAAACCCACGCTGCGCGCCGGCCGCCCGCCGTGCTGCGCAAAACCATGGGTTCCAAGCTGATTAAGATGGTGTTTGCCGAGCAGGCTGAAGCCGGCAAATCGGTGCAAACCATCGGACGTGCCCGAAGCCGATCGCCGCCAGTTCTCGATTTCCAACGAAGAAATCACCGAGCTGGCGCAATACGCGCTGATTATCGAAGAGCACTACGGTCGCCCGATGGACATCGAGATGGGGTCGCGACGGCATCGACGGCAAACTCTACATCCTGCAGGCGCGCCCGGAAAGCCGTGAAATCGCAGGGAAAAAGAGCACGGTACAAGGGCGACAGCCTGCGCCGCTACACCCTTTCCGGCGAGCGCAAAGTGCTGGCCGAAGGCCGCCATCGGCAGAAGGGTCGGCCAGGGCAAAGTGCGCCTGATTCAGAGCGCCGCCGAAATGGATCAGGTTCAGGCCGGCGACGTTCTGGTTACCGATATGACCGACCCCGATTGGGGCCGGTGATGAAACGCGCCGCCGCCATCGTAACCAACCGCGGCGTGCACCTGCCACGCCGCCATCATCGCCCGCGAGCTGGGCATTCCCGCCGTGGTCGGCTGCGGCAACGCATCCGAGTGCTCAGCCAGGGTCAGGAAGTAACCGTATCCTGCGCCGAAGGCGGCTACCAGCCTGATTTACGACGGCCTGCTCGATGTGCAGGGTGGACGACGTAGCTCAACAATATGCCGCCCGCGCCGGTCAAAATTATGATGAACGTCAGCAATCCCGAGCTGGCCTTCACCTTCGCCAGCCTGCCCAGCGAAGGCATCGGCCTGGCGCGCATGGGTTCATCATCAACCGCCAAATCGGCATCCACCCCAAAGCGCACTGCTCGATTTCGACCGCCTCGAAGGCAGCCTGAAAAACGAAATCGCCGAGCGCATCGCCGGTTATCAGCCCCGTTGATTTTTACGTGGACAAAATCACCGAAGGCGTCGCCACGCTGGCCGCATCGGTGTATCCGCGCAAAGTCATCGTGCGCATGTCCGACTTCAAATCCAACGAATACGCCGGCCTGATCGGCGGCAGCGTAGTACGAGCCGCACGAAGAAAACCCCATGCTCGGCTTCCGTGGCGCCGCCCGCTACGTGTCGAAAAGTTCAAAGAATGCTTCGCCCTCGAATGCCGCGCGCTCAAACGCGTACGCGACGAAATGGGGCTGAGCAACGTCGAAATCATGAGTTCCCTTCGTGCGCACGCTGGCGGAAGCCGAAGCCGTGGTCAAAGCCCTGAAGAAAACGGCCTCGAACGCGGCAAAAACGGCCTGCGCCTGATTATGATGTGCGAAGTGCCGAGCAACGCCCTGCTGACTGAGCAGTTTCTCAAATGCTTCGACGGCTTCTCCATCGGTTCCAACGACGCGGCCCAGCTCGCTGGGCGTCGATCGCGACAGCGGCGGCCCCCATCGCCGCCACGTTCGACGAGCGCAACCCGCCGTCAAAGTGATGCTGCATCTAGCCATCTCCGCCTGCCGCCGCCTGAACAAATACATCGGCATCTGCGGTCAGGGGTCCGTCCGACCACCCGATTTTGCCCAATGGCTGGTGGAAGAAGGCATCGAAACCATTTCGCTGAACCCCCGATACCGTAATCGAAACCTGGCTGTATCTGGCCAAAGAAGCGAAACAGCAAAAGGCCTGATGCTTCAGGCAGCCTGAAAAAGCCAAACCAACAAAGCAGCCTGAAGACCGTTTGCACGGTTTTCAGGGCTGCTTTTTCCTTTCAGGCTGCTTTTTGCGTTTGCCAAGTACGAATACAGGCAGCGGAAAGGTTTTCAGGTAGCCTTTGGGACTTTTCAGGCAGCCTGAAAAAGGTAACTTAGGTTGCGACCCGATAAATCTTTACATGCCGAAAATATTGGTTTTGACAAGCCAGGCCGGCTGCTAAAAACGCATCAGCCACCGCATTCCCTCTCCCGCTCGCGGGGAGGGAGTGAGGATTCGCGGCAAAATTGGCAGTTTGGATACTTTGGACTTTCAGGCTGCCTTGCCGGCTTTTAGCCGTTTTCCGCTGCTGCCACAGCAGCGGCAGCCGAGTCAAATTACCAGCGCCGCCAGAATCAGCGTGCGGCCGGCGGCTTTGGCGGCGCCGACGGTTTCGTTCAGCAGCCACGCTCAGCAGCAGCGTCCACACCGGCTCCAGCACCACAATCAGCGCGGCGCTGCCGATTTGGCACAGCTTTTTGCGCGTAGGGTTTGCACCAGAAAGCGCAGATTGGTCAGCACCACGATGCACAGCGCCAGCCACGCCCACACCGCGCCCGCCACCTGCGGCGCTCAATGTTCGAACGCCAGCGAGTAGGCGCCGCACAAAATGCCCGCCGCCGCCATCTGCACGGTGGTCAGCGCCAGCACCGGAATATGCTTGGCAAACTGGTTGTTGAGCACGAAAAAGAGCGCTGCCGCCAGCGCCGATATGGCGAAAAACAGGCTGCCGGTATCGAAACTGCCGCCTTTGCCGCCGTGAGCAGATACAGCCCCGCCGCCGCCGGCAGCAGCGACAGCCAAAACACCCGCGGCGGACGGTGGCGGAACAGCAGCCATGAGAGCAGGGGGCGCCGCCAGCATCGACAAGCTGAACACAAAGGCGCCGCTGCCGAAATAGCGGCTGTGCGCCACGCCATCAGCGCACAAAAAGATATTGAGAAAACGCCAGCCCCACCGCGCCGGCGCGCGCACCGATGGTCGGCATCCATCGTCACGCAGCGCGCTCAGGGCAAAGGGCAGGAACAATGAGGCCGCCGCGCTGAAACGGATGCCGAGAAACGCCGCCGGCGGCAGGCTGGCAATCACGTTTTTCGATACGAACCAGCCTGCCGCCGCCATCAGCGATACCGAAAGCAGCAGCCATTCGCCGCGGTAAGAATGCATGTGCGCCCCGTTTGCCAAACAAAAACGCGATAATACGCCTGTTCGGCCGGCGCAGGGCGGGAGCCGGCGGCGCTTCGTGGCGCGGCATCAGGTGTGGTATCTACGCTTTCAGGCTGCCTGACGGCCTGTTTTGCTGTCCGCCGTTTGCAGTACGGGCGGGCATTTTCTGATGCAAAACTCGCGGCGAAATCCGAATATCAACACCCATAAGGAGACGCTATGTCTGCTGTTTTTCCCGCTTCACCCTGTTTTTCGCCTGCCGCTGCTGCCGTTTGCCGCTGCCGCCGACAGCGTGCGCGACGGCAGTTTTTGTAGTGCGCCGCCGCGACGGCGCGCGGTCAACTATCTGGCGGGCACCGTTCATGTCGGCAAGGACGGGAACAGGCTGCCGCCGCTGTTTCAGGCTGCTGGCGCGCAGCCGGGTGCTGGTGGTGGAAAACACCGGCATGCTGCCGCCTTCATACCGCAGGCGCTACCCGCCGAGCAGCAGCTGATCGCTTCGATGCTGCATGCGGACGAGCCGCTGTCTGCCACGCTCGGCGCCAAACGCATGGCACGGGTGCGCAGTTTCGTGCAGCCAGGCGGCCATGCCGCCGCCGCTTCCGTACTGCAGCCCGAAAGCAAAAGCCGCGCCCGGGGTGGCCGGCTTTTTCTTTTCCTTGCTGCTGCCTGAGGGGTTATGGCTGCGGAAACGGCGTCGATGTACTGATGGCGGGCGAAGCGCGGCGGCTGGACAAAGGATGGCGCTGGAGGGCGAGGCCGACGTGCTGAAGCTGTTGCACCGCCTGCCTGCCGACAAGGTCGGCCGCCTGCTTGACGCGCAGATGGACGAAGCAGCAGAAGGCCGCCGCGAAATCCGCACCGTGCTCGATGCCTATTACGGCGGCCGCGTGCGGCAGCTGCTGCCCTTGCTCGATCCCGACCGCAGCAACCGCACCAGCGCCGCCTGAGCCGTGCCGATCGGGCGTTCTGGCGCCACCACGGCGCCGAGGAAATGCTCGCCTGCCGCAACCGCATCTGGCTGGAGCGGCTCGACATCCTGCTGCCGCGGGAGAGCCATACCGTTGCCGTCGGCGCCGCCCATCTGTTTGGCGCGACGGCCTGCTGCAGAGCCTGGAGCGCCGCGGCTGGCGCGTGCGGCAGGTGCTGGACGACAAGGATTTGTCCTGCAGGGCAGCCTGAAAGCTGATTTTGACCGCGCGGCGTGCGGGTTGGAAAAGCAGCCTGAAAAGCCGAAAGCCTAAAACAAGCGCAGCCTGAAAACCTTTAATCGGGTTTTCAGGCTGCTTTTCAGGCTGCTTGGGCGGACTACTGTTCGCCGTCGCTTTCGCTGCCGGTGGTGGTGCCGTTGCCGTTGCCGGCGGGGGGCGCTGCCGAAGATGCCGTTTTCAATTCGGGCGGCGGCGGCGGCAGGGCGGACAGGTTGAGCGCGGCGGGTTGAGGTGGGGTAGCCGCTGAAGGTGATGCGGTAGCCGCCGTTGTCGGCTTCGCTCAAACACGCGGAGCGCCGAGCGGGAAGGTGGCTTTGTTGGTGATGTGGCAGAAGGGAAGTTCATCAGCACGGGAATGCCGGCGGCACGGGAAACGCTTTGGGCTACGCTGGTCAGGTTGTAGCCCGCATCGTAGCTGTCGCGGATGTTGCCCATGCGGAAGTCGCCCAATACCAGCGCCTGCTGCTGCTGGAGGATGCCGGTACCAGATAGAGGTGTGCAGCATGCGCTCGATGCGGTAGGGCTGCTCAGCACGTCTTCAATAAACAGAATGCCGCCTTTGACTTTGGGCATATAGGCGCTGCCGGCCAGCGAGGCGAGCACGCTGAGGTTGCCGCCCCTTACCATGCCTTCGGCGGGGCGCACGCGGCTGCTTTGGAAGGCGGAAACGGTGATGTCGTACTGCGGCGCGGTGGTGGCGCGGATAAAGCTGTCCATGGTGTAGGTGCTGGGCTGGGCTTTGCCGAATTCGCTGTAGAGCATCGGGCCGGCGAAGCTGGGATGGCCGGTTTGCGCCAAGAGCGCCATTTGGATGGCGGTAACGTCGCTAAAAGCCGAAGAGCAGGGTTTGGCGCTCCTGCATTTTGGCGCCGAGCCGTCCCCAGTCGATATGCGGCAGCAGGCGCACGGCGCCGTAGCCGCCCGCGCAGCCCATCAGCACTTTGGGGGCGGCGGCTTTGCCGGCGGCGATGTCTTGAAGTCGGCGATGCGCTCGGCGTCGCTGCCGGCAAAGCGCTGGAAGCGGCGGTAGCCAGCCCTGGCGGTTTTCGACTTGGAAGCCGGCGGCGCTCAGGCAGGGTGATGCCGGTTTCGACGCGGATGGGGTCTTCGGCAAAACCGGAACAGGCGAAGATGCGCAGGGTGTTGTCGCCGGCGCGGACGGGGAGCGGCGGGTTGCGGTTGCGGCTGGGTGTTCATGTCGGGCTTCTTGGCAGGGTTGGGCGGGCGTTTGCGGCGGGTTGCTGCTGCCGCAGGCCGTAGCAGGCAGCTGCTGCCGGCAGCAGCCAGCGAAGCCTGCAGCAGGCGGCGGCGGGAAAGGTGGGAAGTCATCGCGGCTCCTTGTGCGAGTAGTCGGAAAACGGCGGCATTATAGCCGATACGTTTTTCAGGCTGCTTTTCAGGCTGCCGCCAGACGGGTTTGACCGCTTCGATCCAGTTTTCAGGCAGCCTGAAAGACGGACGGCGCACCGGCAGCGCCCATGCCAGGCGCGGGGAAGCAGGCGTCGTCGCGAAAGCGGGCGATAACGTGCCAGTGCAGGTGCGGCACCATATTGCCCAGGCTGGCGAGATTGATTTTTGTCGGGGTTGAGCACCGCGCGCATCGCCGCTTCGGTGCGCCACACGGCGTCCATCAGCTCGACGCGCGCATCCGGCGGCAGATCGCTCATTTCGGCGGTGTGCAGTGCCAGATAACGCGGCAGACGGCGGGAATATTGCTTTCTTCGGCGGCGCGATGATGCGCAGGTTTTCGTTTTGCCACAGCACGTTTTCGTTTTCGGCGCGGCGGCAGGCAGGGTGTTCATGGCGGGGTTTCCTTGTTTTGGGGGCGGGGTCGGCTTTTCAGGCTGCCTGAAAAAACGGCGGCATTGTAACGCGCAGGCAGCCGCCGCCGCAGCGCCGCCGTCTGTGCCTTAGCCGCCAGCCGTACGGGCAGCCTGAAAGCGCCGCTGGGGCAGGCGGATTGTCGGGAATCGGCGCGATGCCCTAAGATGCCCGCTTTTTACCGCCGCGACCGATATGAATACGCTTCCCACGCTTGCCGTTGTCGATTTGGGTTCAACAGCTTCCGCCTGCAGATCTGCCAAAAACCACAACGGTAAGCTGCAAATCATCGAAAACATCAAACAAATGGTGCGGCTGGTATGGCCCTGGACAGCCAGAAAAACCTGGATCAAAGCTCGCGGCAGCTGCGCGCTGGAATGTCTGGCGCAGTTTGGCGAGCGCCTGCGCGGCTTCGAGCCCGAGCAGGGTGCGGGCGGTAGTACCAACACCTTCCGCGTTGCCAAAAACATTGCCGACTTCCTGCCTGAAGCCGAGCGCGCGCTGGGCTTTCCATCGAAGTGATCGCCGGCAGCGAAGAAGCGCGGCTGATTTACGCCGGCGTGGTGCACACCTATCCGGCCGGCGGCAACAAAAGTGCTGGTGGTCGATATCGGCGGCGGTTCCACCGAATTCATCATCGGCCGCGGCCTGTCCCCGAGCAGACCGAAAAGCCTGCCTTTGGGCTGCGTAACCTATTCGCTGCGCTTTTTCGACGGCAAAAGCCGCCGCCAAAAAGCTTTCAGGCTGCCATCAATGCCGCCCGCAGCGAAATCCAGCGCATCAGCAAAACTACCGCCGCAGCAGCTGGGATGTGGCGCTGGGCAGTCCGGCAGCGCCATCCATCTGCAGCGTGATTGCCGAACAGGGCTGGGGCGAGGAAATCACGCTGGAAGCAATGCGCAAAACCGCCGATCATCGACGCCCGGCAGCGTGAGCCCGGCTCGAAAGGGCTCAAAAGCGAGCGCGTCGAAGTGTTTCTCGGCGGGCTGGCGGTAATGATGGCGGTGTTTGAAAGAGCTGGAAGTCCGTTCGATGAAAGTTCACCGAAGCCGCCCTGCGCGACGGCGTGTTTTACGACTTTATCGGCCGCGGTCTCGAGCAGGATTTGCGCGAAGAAACCGCCGTGCGCTTCAAGAACGCTACCATGTCAGCAAAAACCAGGCCGCCCGCGTGGCGAAAATCGCCGGCCTGTTTCTGCACAGCCTGGCCCAGCGCGCCGCCACCGCCGAAGTCGCCCGCTGGAGCGAATACCTGCGCTGGGCGGCGATGCTGCACGAAATCGGCACCGACATCGCCCCACACCGCCTACCGCAAGCACGGCGCCTACATTCTCGCCCAGGCCGACATGCCCGGCTTTTTCGCGCTCCGAGCAGGAATTGCTGTCCACGCTGGTGCTCGGCCAGCGCGGCGATCTGATGACCGACAGCATCGGCAGCGGCGACGCCATGCTGTGGAACGCCGTGCTCGCCCTGCGGCTGGCGGTGCTGTTCTGCCGCGCCCGCCTGCCGCTGGAGCTGCCGAATCCACCGCGCTGCGCTGCGGCAGCGACGGCAGCGGCAGCCTGAAAAATCCCCAAAGCTGGCTCGCCCACAACCCGCTCACCGCCGCCGCGCTGGCTCAGGGAATGCGAACAATGGCAGCGCGCCGGTCCCGCGGTTTGTCGTCGAGGCATCTGAAAAAGCAGCCTGAAAACCGTTTGCGCCGGCGCAGACCGCTTTTTCAGGCTGCTTTTTGCCCGTATCGCCCGCCCTTTCGCCGCCGGCGTCGGATGAGGTAAAATCCGCCGTTTTTCAGGCTGCCTGAAAGGTTTGCGATGTCTTTGTCCCAACTGCTTGCCGCGCTGGCCGACGGCGAACCGCGCCACGTTACCGAGCTGGCGCGCGCCGCCGTCATGCGCCACTTCGCTCAACGCGCTGTGGCAGCAGGCGCGGCGCACCTGCGCGGGCTGCTGCGCCAGCGAGACAGCTTCTGGCATCTGGTGCGGTAGCTGGCGCTGCTGCCGGAAAACTACCGCCATCCGCGTTTTCAGGCTGCCGTGCTCGAAGAAACCGCTTCGACCAACGACGAACTACTGGCGGCGGTGCGCGCGGCAGCGACATCCACCACCGTTTCGTCGCTGCCCACCACCAGCGCAGCAATGCCGTATGCCAGGGCGGGGCGTGGCAGAGCCGCATGGGCGAATGCCTGACTTTCAGCATCAGCTGGACTTTTGCGCGCACGCAGGCGGAACTGGGCGCGCTGGCACCGTTGGCGGCACTCGCCTGCGCGCGCGCGCTGGCGTCGCTGCGGCTGCCCGCCGCCATCAAATGGCCGAACGATTTGGTGTCCGGCACCGACAAACTCGGCGGCATCCTGATCGAAAGCGTGCGCCGCGACGGCTGACCCACGCCGTTATCGGCATCGGCATCAATTTCGTGCTGCCCAAGAGTGAGCAAACGCCGCTTCGGTGCAGAGCGCTGGCGGGCAAAAATTACCGCCGCCGCGCTGGTCGACCGCCTGCTCGACGATTGGTAGCGGCGCTGGAAGGTTTTGCCGCCGAGGGTTTCGCGCCGTTTCAGGCTGCCTACGGACCGTCCACCGCGACCAAGACCGCGAAGTCTGCCTGCTGCGCGAGGGCGAAACGGTGGCGCAGGGGCAGGGTACTGGGCATCGCCGCCGACGGCGCGCTGCGGCTGGCGCCGGAGCAGGGGCGGCGAGATGCTGGTGCACAGCGGCGAAATCAGCCTGCGCCGGCCGGACAGCTTGTTCAGGCTGCCGCGCCGGTGAAGCCGCAGCAATGCCTGCTGCTGGACGGCGGCAACAGCCGGCTCAAATGGGCGTGGGTGCGCAACGACGCATCGTCCTGCAATACGCGCCCTACCGCGACCTTTCGCAGCTGGAGCGCGAATGGCAGGAGCGCGGCGCAGACATTGATCGTCGGCTCGGCGGTGTGCGGCGAAGAGAGCGCGATGCCGCCGCCCGCGCCGTCGGCCTGCCGGTGGAATGGCTGGCGTCGATGCCGCGCGCGCTGGGCATCACCAACCACTACCGCCGCCCGAAGAACACGGCCCCGACCGCTGGTTCAACGCGCTGGGCAGCCGCCGTTTCACCGACCGCGCCTGCGTCATCGTCAGCTGCGGCACCGCCGTTACCATCGACGTGCTCACCGCCGACAACCACTATCTGGGCGGCAGCATCATGCGGCTTTTACCTGATGAAAGAAGCGCTCTGCCGCAAAACCGACCAGCTCAGCCGCCCCCGACAGCCAGCGCTACCCTCCCCACCACCACCGCCAACGCCATCGCCACCGGCATCATCGACGCGGTATGCGGCGCGCTGATGCTGATGCACGCGCGGCTGGCAGCGCTGCAGCAGCAGCGCGGTGGACGTTTTGATTACCGGCGGCGGCGCGGTCAAAGGTCGCCGCAGCGCTGCCGGCGCATTTACTTTAGACAAGCAAGTCAAAATTGTAGATAATCTCGTGATTTTCGGACTGCTCAACTGGATAGAAAAACGCATGAAATGGCTGTTTGCCACCCTGGTGGCCCTTAATCTGATTGTTTTTGCCGGCATGCTCGGCGGCAAAATGCTCAAAGCGCCACACCGCCGCCCAGCAGGCGGTTTCCACGCCTGTAACGCCGCCGCAACCGCAGCAGCAACAGCCGCAGATCATCATCAACACCGGCAGCAGCGGCAGCCAGCAGCAGGCAAACAACAACCAGGGCGCCTACGGCGGCGGCTCAGAACAAAAACTACATTCTGCCCAACCAGCCGCGCCGTCCGGTAGTGATGCTGCCGCGCGAGGCAAAACCCAGCAGCCGCGTGCTCAGAAACAGGCCGAGGGCGAAGTCCGCCAGGGCAGCCAGCACCGCCCTGCTCCGCCCGCGTCAGCCTGCCGGAAGACGACTACCACCGCATCAAAAGGCCTGCTCGGCCGCTTCCCGCACGCCGCCACCCGCCAAGTGGTCGAAGGCGGCGGCGAGGGTAACAACCAAAGCTCCGCCCGCATGAATGTGCTGTTTATGTCGGTAAGCGACGAAGATGCCGCCGCCCTGCAGGGCATCGTCGGCCGCTACGGCAGTTTAAGCCGCAGCCCCTGCCGTTAAATATTGCCGCCAAGGCAAAAAGCAGCCTGAAAACCAAATTTATGGTTTTTCAGGGCTGCTGACAACTAGGGTGCGTACCGCGCACCATTCACCGTATATCGTTCTGCCGTTTTGCCGCACGGTATCTCGGCAGCGCGGCGGTTTTCTTGGTTTTCGGTGCGCGGGGCGCACCCTACGCAAAAAGCATGGCATACGGGCATTAAATCTGTTGGAAAAACGGTTTTGGCAGACGGTTTTCAGGCTGCCTGTTTGTTGAATGGGGCAGCCTGAAACGGTTTTGGCAGCGCGTGCCGTTTGTGTTGCCGGTTGTTGTTGGTGCGCGGGGCGCACCTACAGCCGTTGCCTTAGATATCGCAGGGTAAGGGAAAAGCAGCCTGAAAGTCCATCGTTTGGTTTTAGTTTCGCAACTTCGCTACGCTGCGCAGGCTGCTTTGCCGCACGGATTACAGTTTGGCCGGTGCCGGCGCTGCGGCCGGTTCGGATGCGCTGCGAAAGCGCTCTTCCAGGCCGGCAAGAGTGCGGCGGGCGCTGTACGTTGCCCTGGGCGGCGGCTTTGGCGTACCAGTATTTGGCGGTGGCGATGTTTTGTTTGACGCCGGTGCCGGTGGCGTAGCGGGCGGCAAGGTTGTTTGTGCTTCGGCGTGGCCTTGGGCGGCGGCTTTGGCGTACCAGTACACGGCCTGTTCGTAGTTTTGCGCGGTGCCGATGCCTTCGCTGTAGTCAAAGCCGAGCATAAACTGGGCTTCAGGGGTGGCCCTGACGGGCGGCTTTTTGGTACCGCCAGAAGGCTTCGGCGGGATTGACCGGTACGCCGAGGCCGTCTTAGTAGAAGGGTGGCGACATTGACCTGCGCCAGCGCGTCGCCGCGTTCGGCCAGCGGTTTGAGCAGGCGCATGGCGGTTTTGTAATCTTCTTTCTGGTAGGCGGCGGTGGCGGCATCTGAGGGCGGACTGCCGGCTTTGGGCGGCAGGCGCGGCGTAGGCGCTGTGGGCAAAGCAGGGCGGCTCAGCAGCAGGGGCGGCGGGGCGGATGTTCACGGGCACTCTCCTTGTTTGGTCGGATGGTGGGAGATGTTTTCAGGCTGCCTGAAGGTTTTAAAGGCAGCCTGAAAACTGCGCAGGCGTTTGGACTTTGCTGTTGCGTTTTTCAGGCTGCTTGGGCGGTTTGCCGGCTTCAGGCAGCCTGAAAAAGCGGATGAGCAAAAACTGCGCCCGCTGCGCTCTAAATATCAGCCGTAGCGGCGCTGGAACTCGCGCATAAAGTTGATCAGGGCTTCGACGCCTTGCAGCGGCATGGCGTTGTAGATGCTGGCGCGCATGCCGCCCATCGATTTGTAGCCGCGCAGCAGCTGCAGGCCAGCGGGTGGTGGATTCTTGGGCGAACAGTTCGTCCAATTCCTTATTGCCGGTGGTGAAGATTACGTTCATTTTTCGAGCGGGCGGCGGGATCGACGTTGTTGATGTAGAAGCCGCCGCTGGAGTCGATGGCGTCGTACAGGGGTTTTGGCTTTGAGGGTGTTGATGGTTTCCATCTGGGCAACGCCGCCTTGCGACTGCAGCCAGCGGAACACCAGGCCGGAAATGTAGATGGGGTAGGTGGACGGGGTGTTGTACATGCCCTGGCGCTGGACGTGGGATTTGTCAGTTCCACACGTCGGGCACGCGGTCGGAGCAGCGCTCGAGGCAAATCTTCGCGGATGATGACGATGGTGGCGCCGGAGGGGCCGATGTTTTTCTGCGCGCCGGCGTAAATCATGCCGAAGTCGGAGACGTTGATGCGGCGGGAAAAGTTTCGCTGGACATATCGCACCAGCGGCGGCATGTTGTCGGCCAGTTTGGGCGCTTCGCGGTAGTGCAGACCGTGCACGGTTTCGTTGATTACAAAATGGACGAAGGCCGAATCAGGGCGAGATGTCCCATGAAGAAACCGGCGGCAGGTTGTTGAACTGGTAGCGTTCGCCGCCGTGCGCAGCAGATGGATTTCGACGTCGGAAAGTTTGCCCATCTGCTCGTGGGCGATGCGGCTCCATTGACGGTTACCACCGAATCGACGCGCTTGAAGCCGTTGGCCGGGTTCATCACCGACATATTGAACTGGGCGCTGGCGCCGCCCTGCAAAAACAGCACTTTGTAGTTGTCGGGAATGGCCAGCAGCTGGCGCAGGGTCTTGTTCGGCATGGTAGAGAATGCTCGCATAAAAGGCATCGGAGCGGTGGCTCATGGTCATCACCGAAAAAGCCGGTGCCGTTGTAGTCGAACATCTCGCTTGCGCGGTGCGCAGTACCGACTCGGGCAGGGTGGCGGGGCCGGCGGAGAAGTTGTAGATGGGCGTGTTGCGCATGGTGTGGGTGTTCCTAAGCAAGCATCAGTTTCAGGCAGCCTGAAAGGGTTTTCAGGCTGCCTGAAACGAGATTAATCAGTATGGGTACAGGTTGCTTGTCGGAACGCATTTTATGCCTGCGCCGCCGGCTTTTCGCAAGTGGCGCGCCTGGGCGGCGGCGCGCTTTTGTTCGCCCGCCTGCGAAATCGCCCTACCCGATGCGCGCTTTTGAGCTAAAATGCGCGGTTTTTATGTCTTTTCAGGCTGCCTGAAAACCGATTTTCGCTATGAAAAACATCACGCAACTCTCCATCATCGCCCACATCGACCACGGAAAATCCACCCTTGCCGACCGCTTTATCCAATACTGCGGCGGCGGAACAACGCGAAATGAGCACCCAGGTGCTGGACAGCATGGATATCGAAAAAGAGCGCGGCATCACGATTAAGGCGCAAACCGCCGCGCTGAACTACAAAGCCAAAAACGGCGAAACCTATCTGCTGAACCTGATTGACACCCCCGGACACGTGGACTTTTCCTACGAAGTCTCGCGCAGCCTGTCCGCCTGCGAAGGCGCACTCTTGGTGGTGGACGCGTCGCAGGGCGTGGAAGCGCAAACCGTGGCCAACTGCTACACGGCGATTGATTTGGGCGTGGAAGTCGTGCCCGTGCTGAACAAAATCGACCTGCCCGCCGCCGACCCCGACCGCGTGGCGCAGGGAAATCGAAGATATCATCGGCATCGATGCGGTGGGCGCGGTCACCTGCTCCGCCAAATCCGGTTTGGGCGTGGAAGACGTGCTGGAAGAAATCGTGGCCAAAATCCCCGCCCCGAAGGCGATGAAAACGCGCCGCTGCAAGCCGTGATTATCGATTCGTGGTTCGACAACTATGTCGGCGTGGTGATGCTCATCCGCGTGAAAAACGGCAGCCTGAAACTGAAAGACAAGTGCGCTTTATGTCCACCAAAGCCGAATCGCAGGTGGAGCAGCTCGGCGTGTTCACGCCAAAATCGGTGCGAAACAAGAGCTCAAAGCGGGCGAAGTGGGCTTTCGATTACCGGCGTGAAAGAGCTGGGGCAGGCGAAAGTGGGCGACACCGTTACCCTTGCCACCAATCCCGCCGCCGAGCCGCTGCCGGGCTTCAAAGAAGTGCAAAGCCGAAGTGTTCGCAGGGCTGTACCCCGTGGAAAGCCACGACTACGAAGCCCTACGCGACGCGCTGGAAAAAGCTGCAACTCAATGATGCGTCGTTAAAATTTGAGCCCGAAGTGTCGCAGGCACTCGGCTTCGGTTTCCGCTGCGGCTTTCTCGGCTTGCTGCATTTGGAAATCGTGCAAGAGCGCTTGGAGCGCGAGTTTGATATGGATCTGATTACCACCGCGCCCACCGTGGTGTAGTGAAGTGATCCTGAAAAACGGCGAAAAATAGACGTGGAAAAACCCGTCCAAACTGCCCGACATCGGCACGATAGAAACCATTATGGAGCCGATTATCACCGCCACCATTCTCGTGCCGCAGGATTATGTCGGCAACGTGATGACCCTGTGCAACCAAAAACGCGGCGTGCAGCGCAATATGCAGTATATGGGGCGGCAGGGTGATGCTCACTTATGACTTGCCGATGAACGAAGTGGTGATGGACTTTTTGACAAACTCAAATCCACCTCGCGCGGCTATGCCTCGCTGGATTACGAGTTTAAAGAATTCCAGCCCGCCGACTTGGTGAAGCTGGACATTATGGTAAACGGCGACAAAGTAGACGCGCTCAGCCTGATTGTCCACCGCCAAACCGCCGTGCAGCGCAGGCGCGAACTCGCCAGCAAAAATGCGCGAACTGATCCCGCGCCAAATGTTTGACATCGCCGTTCAGGCTGCCATCGGCGGGCAAATTATCGCCCGCGAAAACGTCAAAAGCCCTGCGCAAAAACGTACTCGCCAAATGCTACGGCGGCGACATTACCCGCAAGAAAAACTGCTGGAAAAACAAAAAGCCGGTAAAAACGCATGAAACAGGTGGGGAATGTGGAGATTCCGCAGAGCGCGTTTTTGGCGATTTTTGGAGATTGGGGATAAGTGAGTTTTTGGCTTCGCCGAAACTCGCCAACCCGTTTTCAGGCTGCCTGAAATATCCCGCTGTTTCCCATATTCACAGGGAGTTTTCCGCATGAAAAGCAAGCTGTTTATCCTTTTGCTGCTGTCCACCACCGCACACGCCAGCCGTGTTGAACCACCGACAGAAGGCGAATGCCGCTACCAAAACCTGAGTACACGCAAACACGTCCCGCAAACGGGCGCGTGCACTTTGAATCATACGAAAGCGTACATGTTTTCACCCCGGGTCAGGGGCTTTCGGCAGCGGGCGGCTTCCGTTTCAAGCTGGCAAACGGGCGCGAAATAAGCGCTGATTACGAAGCCGAATGCCATCTCGCGCTGGCGAAGAAAACGGCGAATGGAAACCGTCAAGCACACGCTCAACAATTTGCCCGCCAAAGCAAACCAGCCCCGACGGCTGGACTTGCCTGCGCTCCGCCAAAGAAGAGTGTGCTGGAAACAAAGCTATCCGGGCGTGCCGGATTAACGCAGCAACCTTTTGAGGCATAAAACGTTTTTAGACGGCCTGAAAGGCAAAATCATCAAGAAACCAATCTTCAAAAACCGAACGCCTAATCCGCGAAATCAACCGCATCCACGCCCAATATTCGCAGGATTATTTTGAAACCGGCAAAGTCGCTAAGCTTAATCTCAGCCGCACGCTCGCCCATGTGCCGACCGAGCATATTTTGTCCTACCGTCTCAACCTGCACGAAGCGATTAACGATTACTTGGCGTTCGCCGATACGCGCAGCATAGACTTTTTCTACCGCGTTAAAACCGCCGAAAGCATCGCCGACAAAATCCGCCGCTACACCGAACGCGAAACCAATATCCCGTCAACAACATCCTGAACGACACTCTTCGGCGCGCGCGTGATTCTGCCGTCGGAGAGCGTCGCCGAAAATCATGCAGCGGCTGGACGACTGGAAGCGCAATACAGCCTGAAAAACTGGTATCTGCGCGACAGAAACGGCTGCATCGGCTTGTGCGTTTATTTTGAACCCAATGATTGCTACCCGTGGGATTGCAAATCTGGGACGAAAAAGATGCCGCCGAAAACATCCGCAACCACATCGCCTACAAACGGCACTTCGTTCAGGCAGCCTGAAAACCCATCATTAAAGGGAAAACAATGGAATTAAGCAAACTGGTGTATCTGGCGTAGCCGCCTTGGCAGCGGGCATCGTGATGTTCTTTGCCAGCAGCAAAGAGCGCAATGAAAAAGGCGAGTGGGGCGACGGCCTGCAATGGGCTTATCTGCTGATGATGATCGGCGTGTTCGGCATACTCGCGCTGTGGGTGGGTGGAGCCTGACCGCGGTGCTGTTGGCCTTTACCGTGTTTACCGGCGCCGTCTGGCTGTGGGCGAAGCTGGTGCGCGGCAAAGGGCAGCCTGAAAAGCCGCGCTGCCCGATGCCAACCATTTTCGCGACTATATGGGCGGTTTTTCCCGATTATCCTGGTGGTGTTTCTGCTGCGCACCTTTGTTGCCGAGCCGTTTAACATCCCATCGAGCTCGATGCGCCCGGGCTTGGTTAAGGGCGATTTTTGTGCTAGTGAGCAAATTCAGCTACGGCGTGCGCATGCCGATTCTGAATAATGTGCTGATTCCCACCGGCAAAATCGAACACGGCGATGTGGTGGTGTTCAGCTACCCCGTCGAGCCGAAAACCAACTTTATCAAGCGCATCGTCGGTTTGCCCGGCGATACCGTCGAATATAGAGACAAGGTATTGAAGGTAAACGGCAATATTGTTGAAACCGATACCCCCGACGGCAGCTACGCCTACCCCGACGACAACGATCCGCAGCAGCAAATCGACGCAGCGCTACCACGCCGATTTTGCCGGCGCCGTTTCGACGTGCTGAAAAAGAAGGCGAAGCCGCGGTGAGAAAGTGGACGGCGTGGGCTGTGACCAAAACCTGGCCGCACAAAAACGGCATCGAAGGCCAGGTCGACGAGCAAAACCAAAACTGCGTTTACGAAGCCGACGACAGCGGCTTCACCTGCACCGTGCCCGCCCGGCAAATACTTCGCCATGGGCGACAACCGCGACCACAGCGCCGATTCCGCTACTGGGGCTTTATCGACGACAGCCTGATTGTCGGCAAAGCCTTCTTTATCTGGCTCAACTGGCGAACCCAGCCGCATCGGCACGGTTATCAAACAAGCGGCTGCGGCACAGAAAAAGCAGCCTGAAAAGCAAAAAGCGGCGTATCGCAAAGCCCTGCGGTGCGCCGTTTTAGGCTTTTCAGGCTGCTTTTATCTTTGTTATAAGAGTTAATTGCTTTAAAAACATAAAGAATATGATTAAACGGTCTTGGTCGGTGCGGTTTTTAAGCGGCTATGATGCCCGCCTGCTTAATACCAAAGGAAGAAGTGCCATGTCCCACCGCAAAAACATCCTGTTCACCGTATCCGACAGCACGCCGCTTGCGGAACTCTACCGCCGCCTGTCGCAAGGCATCGACATTATCGAAGCGCATACCGCCTTCGCCCACAAACGCGCGCTGCCGACGGTGCGCCAGGCCATCAGCCATCTGCGCCGTTTCGTTGCCGGCGAATTGGGCACCGACGAAGGCGCGAAGCTGTGGTTTAAAAACTCACCAAGCTCGCCGAAGAAGTGGGCGACATGACGCCCGCGCAGTCTGCCTACATTCTCGCCGCCGCCGAGTGGCGCACGCCGCCTCGCATATGGGGCATGTGAACATGGCGCTCAGCCGCGGCAGACCGCACCCGCGCCGATGCCGAATATGTGAAGCTGCAAACCGCCTACGTTAATTTTGCCTTCAAAGGCGTCGATGAATTTCTGGCGCTGGCCGACAGCAGCCTGAAACCGAATTTTTGCTTTTAACGACGAAGCCGTGGCAGCCTGAAAAGCTGCCGCCGCACAGGAGAAAATCGCGAGCGCCTTACCGCTGGAAACCTGCTTTGAAAGCCGACGAAACCGGGCGCTTCACCCTTATTCCTACGCCGCAATCGTGCCGCAACGGGGCGAAACTTACGCCGCGCAGGCCGCAGACATCGCCGAACAAATCACCGCCAATTCAAAGGCAGCGGCCGCAAATCGTGCGCCAAACCGTCTTTCTGCGCGACGCCGAACGCCTGAGACGAAGTGGCTGCGCTGTTTGCACTAAAACTTTGGCGACAGTCTGCCGCTGACCGCCTACGTTGCCCAAGCCCCCGCCGACGGCAGCCTGCTCACCGCCGAGATCGCCGCCGTTTCCGTGGCCGATGCCCAAGTGCGCCGCATCAGCCCGCAGCTGACTACCGTGTCCCACAACGGCATCACCTTCGTCCACACCCACGCCGACGCCTTCCAAAACGGCCGCGCCCCTGCGAAAATTCTTATGCCGACACCCGCGCCGTGCTCGAAGAAAACCTTGCCCTGCTCAAACAAGGCGGTGCCCGCCTCGACCAAAGTGTTCCGCACCTGGTTTTTACATGGGCAGCATCGTCGCCCCCGACAGCCGCGCCGCCGACCATGAGCAGCGCTATAAAGAACTCAACCGCGCCCGCACCGACGTCTTCGGCGACACCCGTTTCCTTGAAAGCAGCCTGAAAACCCAACCCGCCTTCGACGTTTACCCCGCCTCCACCGGCATCGGCATGGGCGGCGAAGACATCGCCCTGGGCACCACCGCCATCCTGACCGAGCGCCGCGACGTTTACACCCTGCCGCTGGAAAAACCCGCGCCAAACCCCGCTTTCGACTACGCCCGCCACTACAGCCCCGAAAGCCCCAAATTCGCCCGCGCCATACGTGTATCTACGACGACACCGCCGACGTTTACATCTCCGGCACCGCCTCCATCACCGCCTCCGAAACCCAACACATCAGCAACACCGCCAAGCAGACCGAAGAAACCCTGCTCAACATCGCCACCCTGATCAGCGCCGACAACTTCGCCGCCTCCGGCTTCCCGGCTACGGCGCCACCCTGGGCGAACTCGCCTCCGTGCGCGCCTACGTCAAACACGCCGCCGACTACGAAACCGTGCGCGCCGTGTGCGAACGCCAACTCCCCGGCGTACCCGTGGTTTACACCATCGGCGACGTCTGCCGCGACGATCTGCTGGTCGAACTCGAAGCCGTCGCCCATATCCGCAAGGCCGTCTGAAAAGACAGCCTGAAAAAGCCAAAAGGCAGCCTGAAAAGGCTTTCAGGGCTGCCTGACGGCTTAAAACAGCATCTGCCACGAGGCAAAACACCGGCGGTACGTCTGCACCCTCTCCCGCTTGCGGGGAGGGTCGAGTGAGCGCTTGGCATTGCAGCCATATTCTGCCACCGCATTTCTGCGAAATGCCACCCCTCCCAATCCGCCCCCAAGCAAGCGCAAGAGTGGGAGAAAACGGCAGCCGCTTGTCCCGCGAAACGCCGCCGACATTTTTCAGGCTGCCTTCGCCCCATTACCAAAAGGAACCCCGAAAACATGACCCGCCTCTACGACATCCCCTGATTACACCCTCGACGAACTCTACGACTACTACAACCGCGTGATCGACCACGCCGAAAGTCTCAAGCCGCCATCCACCCGCGCACCCGCTTCCAAGTCGAAAACGCCCTGGCCGACTACCGCAAATTCGGCACCGGCGAATGGACATCGACCTGGGCACCAAACGCTGGTTCCGCGTCATGTCCCACCTGGTCGAAGAAGTCGGCGACCTCGACGAAGGCCAAACCGCCTCACATCCTCGCCCTCGCCGAAATCGGTCACGCCGCCGCCCACCTCAGCCATCTCAACACCGCCCTCAGCAGCGGGCGGCGCACCGAAGCCGACGTCAAATACGCAAAAGCCCTCAACCGCGCCTACGTCGGCTTCGGCTTCAAAATGCGCCGAAACCTATCTGGATTTGGTATCCCCGCCGAAACCGCACAGGCAGCTGAAAAACCCGCCAAACGTCAACGCACCGTTCCCGCCCGTCCGGCAGCCGCACCGCCGCACGGGCGGTTCGCATAGTTGCCGGTGTGGCTCGGAACAAAGGTGTGTTGGCAACTGGCGGTTCGGCGTTCTCTGTCCATCAAATCTCAACACTTGTACCATAAAATTTCTAACACCGTCATTAGTTTACGCAAGTCCGCTGTGCTACCCCGCGTCGGCGAGAGTCTTGTTTCGTGTAAACATCGGCTTGTTTGCTCCAGGCATCGCCACAATACCAAGCAAGATTCCTGCCTGTGCGGTAATGACGTCGTTTGGGCAAACTTTGCGAACCTTACCCAAGACTTTCAGGCTGCCTTGTGCGTTTCAAAACCAATGCAAACATAAGGCCGTCTGAAAACCGGTTTCGCTTTTTCAGACGGCCTTTGGCATCAGCAGACAAACGCATCAGATTTCGCCGAACGGATTAAACAGCGGCACCTGCAAATCGGCAAAATCCCGCGTGTTGCGCGTTACCAAAAGTCAAACCGTGGCGGATGGCACTGGCGGCAATCAGCGCGTCGTTGTAGGGGCGGCGGTCGGGGATGTGCGAGGCGGGCGCAGACGCGGGCGGTGTGGCGGTCAACGGGCAGGATGCGCGTGTCGAAAGTGGCAGTACCGTGCCTTCCAGCCAGTTTTCCAAACGCGCAAACTGCGCTTCGTCGCTGCGATGGCGCACGCGCAAAATGCCCTGCTCGATTTCCAGCAGGGTGATGACGCTGAGGTAGCAGCGGTCAAAATCCACGCGCTCCGCCCACGCAGCCACGGCGGGATGGGCTTTGCCTGGCTGATTTTGCGGATTTCCGATAATACATTGGTATCCAGCAGATACATCAGAAATCCACCTCGCGCTGAACGATGGGGCAGCGGGGGAACTCCGCTTCAATCCAGTCGGATTCGGGGTCGCTCAATTTTTGTGCCAAACTCGGTTTGCCCGCTTGCAGCGACTGATACGCCGCATAATTCATCAACACATAAGCCGGTTCGCCGCGGTCGGTAATGCACACGGGCGCGGTGTCGCTCATGTTTTGGCTTTGGCAACGTTTTGGTTAAATTCGCGGCTGCTGATGGTTTGCATGATGGTCTCCTGATGGTTGTAGCAACGTGCAAAGCATTGCTAGCACGGTTTGGGAAAAGCGTTTTTCAGGCTGCCTTTGATGAATTTTTCCTCACAACCGTTACCAGAAATCCCCGTTTTTCTCAAACAACAAACCCGTATCATCCGCCCATTCCCATTCAACACGCAGGACAAACCGCAGTGAAATCCGTGAAAACCCTTTTTATCCACCGCTGTTATCAGCACACTTTATATTCGGAGCAAACACCATGGCCGCAGACTACCGCAGCAATCCCTTCACGCTGACTTACGACCACGCCATCACGCAAAACGTGAAAGGCAAAGTCAATATCCACCCCGTGAAATACACGCAAAAGCACACCGGCATTGAAGTCGCCGCCAATGTGTACACGCCCGCCAATTACGACCCGCGAAAAATATCCCGCCATCGTCGTTGCCCATCCGAATGGCGGCGTGAAAGAGCAGGTCGCAGGCTTGTATGCGCAAAAACTTGCCGAGCAGGGCTACATCACCATCGCTTTTGACGCCGCTTACCAAGGCGCAAGCGGCGGCAGTCCGCGCTACACCGATAAACCGCAAAACCGCATTGAAGACATCCGCGCCGCCGCCGACTTTATCAGCCAATATCAAGGCGCCGATGCCGATGATTTGGGCTTGCTCGGCATTTGCGGCGGCGGCGGTTATTCCATCAAAGCCGCGCAGACCGACAAACGCTTCAAAGCCGTGGCAACCATCAGCATGTTTAACACGGGCGACGCGCGGCGCAACGGCTATATGCGCTCGCAAAAGACACCATCCAACAGCGTTTGCAGGCAGCCGCCGAAGCGCGTCAAAAAGAAGCAGCTACGGGCGAAGTCGCCTACACGCCGCCCTTTGGCGCGGGCATGACCCCCGAGCAGGTGGACGCCATCAAGTGGATTTGTACCGCCAGGGCTACGAGTATTACGCGCAAAGCCACTTCCACCCCAATTCGCAAACCAATTCCACCGTTGCCAGCCTTGCCGATTTGATGGAATTTGATGTGAACACCAATGTGGATTTGATTAACCAGCCGCTGTTGATGATTGCGGGCGACAAGGCGGATTCCCTGTATATGACCGAAGAAGTGTTCAAAAAACGCCACGGGCACGCAAAAACAAAGAGCTGTTTAAAATCAAAGGCGCAACGCATATCGAGACCTATGGAAGCCCGAATATGTGAAGCAGATTGCCGATAAACTGGGGGCGCTAAGCAGAATTTGAAATAGGCAGCCTGAAACGCTGTCTGAAATGCCCAACGAGAAAGCCGTTATGAAAATCCATCCTGCTTGCCCCTTTCCCTGCTCGCCGCCATGCCCGCGCAGGGAAAGGATTTGATTGTTTATCTAAGCCGCAGTCACAACACCGAAGCCGTCGCCAAAAATCATTCAATCGGAAACGGCGGCGATTTGGTTGCCATCGAACTACGCAAACCCCATATCCCGCCGATTATCGCGCCACCGTCGAACAAGTACAGCGCGAAAACGAACGCGGCTACCTGCCGCCGCTGAAAACCCGTATCAGCCCTGCGCAGTACGACCGCATTTTTATCAGCTTCCCACTTGGGGTATGCGCCTGCCGCCACCCGTAAAAAGCCTGCTCGCCGCCCACGATTTCGGTGGCAAAACCGTTATCCCTTCAACACCAATGCGGGCTACGGCATCGGCAGCAGCTTTGACGAACTGCGCCGTTTGTGCCGCAACTGCCGCGTCGCTGAAGGCTATGCCACCGAAGGCGGCAAAGAGCGTGACGGGATTTTGTTTGTGATGCAGGGTGAAAAAGCGCAGCAGACACGCAGCCAAATCCGCCGCTGGCTGCAAAAGCTCAAATAAACGTTTTCAGGCTGCCTCAGTCTTCAATTCACCCTAAACAACATAAGGAAAAATAAAATGACGTTAAAACAACTCTGCTCCGCCATTGCCGCCACCACCGTTGCCACCTCTGCATTTTCTGCGCCTTTTGTCCATTTGAAAAACAAGGCACGTTCGCCGTAGGCGGCACGGTAAAAACCAGCGCAGGCACATACAACCCGCGCCCTGCCATCACGCAAGGCAAAACGTCCAACAACTTTATGGATGTATTCAACGCTTCCATTCAAAGCGGCGGACAAACCCTGCATGGCGACCACGCCACCGTGCACTACAAATCCCCGTAAACGCCGACGCCTGCCGCTGGTGTTCCTGCACGGTGCAGGGACAATCTATGCGTTCGTGGCAAACCACACCCGACGGACGCGAAGGCTGGGACACGCTGTTTCTGCGCAAAGGCTACGGCGTTTTATTTAATCGACCAACCGCGTCGCGGACAATCAGGGCGCAGCACCGTAGATGCCACTGTGCCCGCACACCTGACGACCAATTCTGGTTCGCACAATTCCGTATGGGCGAGTATCCGACTTTCTTTAAAAATGTCGCGTTTCCGCGCGATGAACAATCGCTTGACCAATTCTTCCGCCAAATGACCCCTAACATCGGCGCGTTTGACGCGGATTTGATTTCAGGCAGCCTGAAAGCCCTGTTTGAGCATCGGCAACGGCGTGTTGGTCACACATTCGCAAGGCGGCATAGTCGGTTGGTATGCCCGGCATCAAATCGCCCGACAAAATCAAAGCCATTGTTGCCATCGAACCGGGCGACTTCCCTTCCTGAAAACGAAGTACCGCCCGTCATCACCAGCGCATTCGGCGACATCGCACCCGCCAAAGTAAGCCAAGCCGATTTTGCCAAGCTCACCAAGCTGCCGATTGTGATTTACTTCGGCGACAACATTGCCGACAAACCCGCCAAAACCCAAGGCGAAGACCAATGGCGCATCCGTCTCGCCCTTGCCCGCCAATGGGCGCAAGTGGTGAACAAACACGGCGGCGATGTAACGGTGGTGTCATGTTGCCCGAAGCCGGCATCAAAGGCGACACTCACTCCCGATGCGGGATTTGAACAACGCCGAAGTTGCCGACCATTTGGCAGGTTGGCTGCAAACGCAAAGGCTTGGATAACAGAACCCGCCAATCCGCTTTCAGGCGGCCTGAAAACAGCAAAAATGCCGTCTGAATCCGCTTTCAGACGGCATCGCAGCAAGAGTCTTCCCAATGAAAAATTTTTCCAAAACCACCGCGCTTTGCTTTTGCCCTGCCTGCACCCTTTGTCCAAGCCCAAACCATGACCCAAGTTATCCCCAATCCGTCAAACCGTGCAAACCACCGACCCGCCCATTTCACCGGTCAAGGCGAGTTACGCCCGACTGCCGTTATGCCGTCCAACGGCGATGTTGCCGCCGCCTCCGTCAACTTTCCGCCGAATGTGTTCACCGACTGGCATCAGCCACGCCCAAAGGGCAATATCTCATCGTTACCGAAGGCATCGGGCGTTTCAGGGATGGGGCAAACCCGTGCCAGACCATACAAAAAGGCGACGTGGTGTGGATTGCGCCGAATGTCAAAACACTGGCACGGCGCGGGCGAATTTACCGCTATGGCGCATATCGCATTAAGCCCCGCCAAAGACAACGCGGTTACTTGGTTTGAAAAAGTCAATCTGCCGCGCACCAGGCGCCGCCGCCCATATTTTAGGCAGCCTGAACGCCGAAACAGCTCGCCCTGCTGCCCGTCGCCGCCGCCGTTACCACGGGCGACACGGCAAAACTCAACGCCGCCGTCGCGCAAAGGCTTGGCGGACGGTTTGACCGTATCCGAACTCACCGAAGCCGTGTCGCACCAGTTTGCCTACATCGGCGCGCCCAAAACGCTCAACGGCATCGCCGCCCCGCAAAAACAGCTTGAAACGCGCAAAAACCAAAGGCATCCGCGACCCCCGAAGACACCCGCCACCGACATCGGCGCGGCGGATTATTACCAACTGGGCACGCAGACCCTCGCCCGATTGAGCCAAGCCCCCACCGACCGCCCGATTTTTCCGCTTCGCCCCCGCAGTCGATTACGCCATCAAAGCGCAGCTCTTCGGCTACCAGTTTAGCCGCGACAACTCGCGCAGTCGAACGCGAACTCGTTACCCTCGCCAGCCTCGCCGCCTTGGGCGAAAGCGTAAACGGACAGCTGCGCTCGCATCTGCGCGTGTTGCAAAACCTCGGCGCAACAGACAGGGCACATCGCCCAAATCGCGCAAGCATCGAAACCGCGCTGGGCAAGGCCGCTGCGGATAACGTGCGCCAAGTGTGGCAAGGGCTGGATCGATTTCAGGCAGCCTGAAAACTTCCCCCAACGACGTCATTCCCGCGCAGGCAGCCTGAAACGCGAAAAACGCCGTCTGAAACCCGATTCAGACGGCGTATTTTACCATCCACCTTCGCAAACCCGAATCCCAACGCCGCATGAACGACAAGCGCAATTTCAACGAGTTTATACGCCTTTATCCAAGTGGTGCAGGCAGGCAACTTCAGCCGCGCGGCGAAAAACGCTGGACGTACAGCCCTCCGCATTGAGCCACCGCATCGGCGCATTGGAAGCGCGGCTGGGCGTGAAGCTGCTGCACCGTACCACCCGCGCCATGTCGCCCACCGAAGCGGGACAGCAGCTTTTTCGGAGCGTACCGCGCCGCTGTTTGACGGCATCAGCCGCGAAACCGACGCACTGGGCGACTTTCGAAAACCGTCTCACCGGCAAGCTGCGCATCAACGCCGCCGAAAACCCCGCCCATTATTTCATCTATCCGAAAAATCCGCGATTTCCTGCGCCGCTATCCGACGTTTCCATTGAAATCCTGATTGACAACCGCCGCGCAGACACCGTATCCGACGGCTTCGATTTCGGCGTGCGCCCAATAAACGATGTCGCACAAGACATGGTGGTGCTGCCCGTGTCCGCCGAACGCGCGATGGTGCTCGTTGCCGCGCCCGAATTTCTCAGTCGACACGGCGCACCGCACAGCCCTGCGAGACTTTGCCGCAATGCCGCTGCATCGTGCCCTCGTTTGATGCGTCTTACCGCTTGGACGAATGGGAATTTGTGCAAAACGGGCAAACCGTGCGCATCCGGCGTGCCCGCCGTGTTCACCGCCAACAGCACGCTGATGGCCAAACAAGCCACTCTCGACGCGCTGGGCATCGTCTGGCTGCCGCAATACGCCGTGTCGCGCGAACTTTCGAAGGCAGTCTGAAAGAAATCCTCGCCGACTGCCGCATCACCTACCCACCGATGGCGCTCTACTCCGAGCCGCCACAAAACCCGTGCCGCGCAGGCTTTGTTGGATTTTCTGAAAACGGATTGATGGGCTTGGTAAAGGGGAAAAACAAAAGGCAGCCTGAAACCCGTTTCAGGCTGCCAAACATGTGAACGACGCAGTGCGTAGGGTCGGGCATTCATGCCCGACAAATCCCGCTGCAAGATGTCGGGCATCAATGCCCGACCTACCGTGAGCCGAAAAGGCCGTCTGAATGAATTCCCTCCGCCTGCTTGCGGGAGAGTTAGGGTGGGGAAAGCCTTTTCAGGCTGCCTGATTTTTGAATTTGAATTAAGGAAACAAAATGTATCTAATCACCATCACCGTCAACCCCTCGACCTATCCGCCGAGCAACATGAAACCATGTTCCCCAAACACGCCGAATGGTTCAAAAACACTTCGCCAACGGCACATTCCTGCTTACTGCGCCGTTTACCGACACCGACGCGCACCAAGGCTATGATTTTCGCCCACACCGAAAGCCGCGAAGCCTTTACCGACCATTTTGGCAGAAGATTGTTATTACCCCGACTTTGCCAAATACGAAATCCGCAATTCGCGCCCAAGCTGATTTCTGAAAAACTGCCCGAACTCGCCGGCAAATAACTCACACAGGAGGAGACCTTTGCAAAAGCTTTTCCTTCTGACAGCTGAAACCCAAACACAGGTTTTCGGCTGTTTCCGCTAATCACTCCTTAATTCTACCCAAATACCCTTAATCCTCCCCAGATACCTGATAATCAGGCATCCGGGCCTGTTTAGGCGGCAACAGGCACACTCAGCCTGTTAGCCGCTTTCAACAGGTTTAAACACATCGCCTTCAGATGGCTTTGCGCACTCACTTTGAGCAGACCAAAATAGGCTGCCCGGCGTAGCGGAATTTGACGGTGCAGCGTACCGAAGCTTTGTTCGACCACATAACGGGTCTTCGACAAATATCGGTTGCGTTTGGTTTGCGCTTCCGTCAGCGGACGGTTGCGGTGGGCTTTGCGCATAATGCCATCCCGTAACTGATGCTCTTTCAGATGTTGCCGGTTTTTCCGCACTGTCGTAGCCTTTATCGGCATAGACGGTCGTACTCTTCGCTTAGGCCTTCCAACAAAGGCGACAGATGGTTACACTCTATGGACATTGGCGGGGTGATGTGCGGTTTCTCGATAGCCTTCCTCATCGGTACGGGTATGTTGTTTGTAACCGAGTTTGTAGAGGCCGTTTTCTTTGTCAACGGGCATCTTTGTCCTTACTCGGTGTGGTTTTGGCCGCTGACTTGTCCTTCCTCGTCGACTTTTCATGGCCTGACGCTGTTTGCTGCCGGCAGTCTGAATAATGGTGGCATCAATGACGGCGGCGGATGCCTTCTCTACTTTTAGGGTTTTTCGGCCAGTTGTCGGTTAATCAGTTCCAGCAATTCGGACAGGGGTGTCGTCTTGCGCCAGCCAGTTGCGGTAGCGGCATAAGGTGCTGTAATCGGGGGATGCTCAGTTCGTCAAAGCGGCAAAACAGGTTGAAGTCGATGCGGGTGATGAGGCTGTGTTCGAGTTCAGGATCGAGAGGCTGTGCCATTGTCCGAGCAGGACGGCTTTGAACATGGATAGCAGGGGATAGGCGGGACGGCCGCGGTGGTCTCGAAGGTAACGGGTTCTTTTGACGGTTCAGGTACTGTTCGATCGGTTGCCAATCAATCACTTGCAGTCCAACTTCAATAGTGGGAAGCGGTCGATGTGTTTGGCGATCATGGCTTGTGCGGTTTGCCGGAAGAAGGTGCTCATGAAATCCCTAAATGTCTTGGTGGGAATTTAGGGATTTTGAGATTTGCAAAGGTCTCTCCCTGCGATATCCGCCGCACAAAGGCCGTCTGAAACCCTTTTTCAGACGGCCTCTTCCTGCCGTTTTGGCGTCGCCACTGCGCTGCGCAGGCTGCATCCGAAGTTTCGCAATGCCCTGCGGTTCCCAAACAGTGCGGCCTGAAAGCGGTTTTGTATAGACACGCAGTTGGCCGATAATCCGCTTTTTTCTTGCGGAGGTAACAATGGCGCGCGGCTCGGATGTCCCAATCAGCAAAACAAACAGATTAAGGAAAACTGCCTGCGGGAAGCCCGCTATTAGCGCGAACACGCCTGCCTGATGTCTCTGGCGCAAGTTTGCCGAGAGCACGGAATCGATACCAAACGCGCCGTGTTTTTTTGATGTGGGCGGCTCGTTTGACAACAATAGCTTTTCACGAAGCCGAATATCTCTACGGTTGGGTCATGCTACGGGCGAGCAGATTGTTTATTTTGAGATCGAACTTGCGGAAGACGGTTCCCCGCCGGGTGGCGCAATGGCGGGACGCTGCCGCCGATTTTAATTTTGCCGGCACAATAAAGGGTTTGGAAAAAGGCTTGGGGAGCGATTTTGCAAGAAGTATAGGGCGAAATGAACGGGACGCAGGCAGCCTGAAAGCCCGCCGGCGCTTTTTCAGACGGCCTTTGCCGCTTGGGCGATGCGGTAGAGGATGGCGGCGGCTCGGCTTCGGATGTCGTAGTGGCGGTAGGGGCGGCTGCTTGCAAACTGTGTTTTCAGACGGCCTGCCGCCTGTCGGCTGCCCGCATCAATCCTGCCCCATCCCCGCCTGCCATAGTCGTCGATACACGCCGTCTTGGGCGAGCAGTTCTTGATGCGTGCCGCTTTGCGGCGATTTGTCCGTCAGCGACGACGACGATTTGCTGCGCGCCGCTGATGGTGCCTAGGCGGTGGGTGATGACGATGACGGTTTTGTCTTTGACCAGCGCATCAATGCGCTACTGCACCGCCACTTCGCTTTCGGTATCGAGTGCGGCGGTCGGTTCGTCAAGATGATGATGGGCGCGTTTTTCAGCAGGGGCGCGGGCGATGCTGATGCGCTGTTTTCGCCGCCGGAGGTTTGCCGCCGATGTCGCCGACGCGGGGTTTTGGTAGCCATCCGGCATTGCCATGATGAAGTCGTGGCGGCGCGCGGCGCGGGCGGCGGCTTCGATTTCTGCGTCTGTGGCGTCGGCTTTGCCGAGGCGGATGTTGTTGCCGATGGTGTCGTCAAAGGGTAAACGTCCTGGAGACGACCGAGATTTGCCGCATGAGGTCTTGCTGCGTCAGGGCGCGGATGTCGCTGCCACCGATGAGGACACGCCCCTGCTGCGGGTCGGCGTAGCGCATGATGAGGCGGATGAGGGTGGTTTTGCCGCAGCCGCTGTGGCCGACCAATGCGGTCAGCGCGCGTTCCGGGATGTGCAGATTGACGCCGCGCAGCACGGGCTCAGGGTTGGCATCGTAGTGGTGAGTGGACGTTTTCAAAGGTGATGTCGTGCCGCGTGGGCGCTGCCGCTTCGCCAACACGCTCCAGCGGGGCAACGGCGAGTAGTTCCTGCAAGCGCGCGTAGCCCTGCTGCACCATGCCGTAGATGCCGCTCATCGAGAGGATTTGTCCGAGCGGCTCGGCGAAGCGGATGCAGGCGACCATCAGCGCGGCGAGCAGCCAAACGTCGAGGCTGCCGCCGGTTATCCACACCATGCCCGCCAGCAGAATCAGCAGCATCAGCAGTTCGACGGCGGAACGAGGCAGGGAGCGTTGGGCGAGGGTTTCGGCAAGCAGCGCGTCGCGCTGGATGGTTTCGACCGCGCCGATGGCTTGTTGCAGGCGCGGCAGGGCGGCTGCCGGCGCTGTTCGCCGCTTTTCAAGACGGGCAAGCCCTGGCTGTATTCGAGCAGTTCGGCGTTCAGGGTGGCATTGGCGCGGGCGAGCCGCGCTTTGGCGCGCGCCATCAGCGGCTGCGTCCAGTGCTGGATGGGGACGATGAGCGGGAAGCTGATGAGCAGGATGAGGCCGAGGCGCCAGTCCCACAGCATGGTCAGCAGCGCGGTGGCAAGCAGGGGTGAAGATGGCGGCAATCAGCATGTTGCTGACGATGAGGGTGTGGTTGTAGGTTTCGTCGATGGTACCGGCGAGCAGCGCGTTCAGCTCGCCGCTGCGCTGAGCGGTAGAGGGTTTTGCAGGGGATGCGGCGCGGTGTTCGCCAAGGTGGCGGCGCATGGTATCGCGGCGCGGGCGCAGTGCCGTGGTAATCGTAATCCTGCGAACGCCAGCGCAAAGATGCTGGAAAGGACGAGCAGCGCGGTCAGGGCGAGCAGCCAGAGGACGGCAGCGCGCTTGTCGCCCGCGCCCAGCGCCAGGCAGATGGGAACAAAGCAGGGCGAAACTCGCGCCCTGCAGGCTGGCGGCGATGACGCTGTCGCGCAGGCAGCGCTTGAGGACGGGCGCTGTTCACCGGCGGCGTGCAGGATGGTGCGGTAGATGTGGATGGGGTTCATGGGGGACTCCTTTGCGGTGGGTCGTAGGTCGGGCATTTATGCCGGACGTTTTTGACTTTGCCGGCGCAGGGTCGGGCGTAAATGCCCGACCTGCGGTCTGATGGGGAGATGGTATCTACGGGCTGTTTTTCAGACGGCATCCAAGGCAGCCTGAAAGACAGTTTGCCGTTCAATACCAAGCCGCTTTACCGCTTTCTTATTCCGTCATTCCCGCGCAGGCGGGAATCTTTTTCCTCGGCGGCGGCAATGTTGGTTTTTCCACCGCAGCCGTATCGCAAGCAAGACTTCCGCCGATGCGAGAATAACGCCGCAGCAGGCTTTCAGGCTGCCTTCAAGGCCGTCTGAGAGGCAGCCTGAAAACCAAACCGCCTTCAGGCTGCCTATTATTCCGCGCCGCCGATGCGCCAGTGCTGTGCGGCTTCGCCTGCCCTGCCACAGTTTGGCGTAGCGGCCGTTTTGTGCGATGAGTGCCGCGTGGTCGCCTTGTTCGACGAGGCGGTAAGTGGTCGAACGAGAATCTGCGCGCGTGGCGGATGGTGGCGAGGCGGTGGGCAATCATCAGCACGGTTTGTCCTGCATCAACGCCGCCAGCGCGCATCAGCAGCGCTTCGTTTTTCGGCATCGGCAAAGGCGGTGGCTTCGTCGAGAATCAGCACCGGGCGGTTTGCAGGATGGCGCGGGCGATGGTGATGCGCTGGCGTTCACCGCCCGGAGAGGGTGGCGCCGCGTTCGCCGACGGCAGTTTGGGTAGCCATCCGGCAGCGTCATGATGAAGTCGTGGCATTGTGCGGCACGCGCGGCGCTTCTACTTCGGCGTCGCTGGCGTCGGGCGTGCCGAGGCGGATGTTGTCGGCAATGGTGCCGCTGAAGAGGATGTCCTGGAAGACGAAGGCGACTTGCGCCATCAGCGCTTCCGGGTGAGGTGACGGATGTCGGCACCGCCAATGCGGATTTCGCCGCTGTCGGCGTCCCAAAAAGCGCGGAATGAGGCGGGCGACGGTGGTTTCCTGCGCCTGAACTGCCAACCAGCGCGGTCAGGCTGCCTGCTGGCGCGGTGAAGCTGATGTCGGTCAGCGCGTTTTCGGCGCGGCCGGAGTAGCGGAAATTGACTTGATGGAAGCTGACGCTGGCGTCTTTTGGCGTTTGCGGCGGCGCAAGTACCGGCAACACCGGCGCGTCCAGCACTTCGATGATGCGTTCGGCGCTGATTTTGCCCTGCTCAATCAGGTGGTAGAGCGAGATATAGGGCAAAGCGCTTCCGCCATGCCGGTGCCGATGAGCAGCACGGCGGCCAGGTGGCGAAGGGCAGCGCGTCCGCCTGCCACCAGTGAGAAACCCGCCCAGAGCAGCACGACCAGGGTCGGCATCGGGTTCAGTATCAGCATGCGCTGCGCATCGAGCCACCGACCGAGCGGTACCAGCCGATGAGCATGGCGAGGTAGTTATCCAGCGCGCGCTGGTAGCGACCGAAGCTGGTTTCGCCGCCGTCGAAGGTGCGCACCACCGGCATCGCCTGCACGAATTCGACCACAGCAACGTTCACCTGCTCGCGCGCGGCGTTGTAGGCGGCGGTGGACTCACTCGCGCCGCGCATCACCAGACCAAATATCACCATGACCGGTCAGCACGGCAGCGGCAACCAGGGCGAGGCGCCAATCGACCACGAGCAGCACGACAAAGGCTATCAGCGGCGCGGCGTAGGCGCGGGCGTAAAGCGGCGTGCTGTCGGCAACAAAACGTGCAGACCGCGACATCGTCCTGCATCACCTTGGTCAGCGCCGCCGCGCCGGTCGTGCAAGAAACCGAGGCGAGACTTGCGCGGGCGTTCAGCTAAAGCTGGCTGCGAAGCAGGGTTTCAGATGAAAAGCAGCAAGATGCGAGACGCGGGAAGGCGTAGGCGCGCACGGCAAAGGCGGCAAGGGTGAGGACGAGAAGCAGCGCGGCGAGCCGCCAGTCGGCGCGACCGGTGAGCAGGGTCTTTGAGAATCTGCGCCATGACGAGCAGGGGCGGCGGTGGAAAGGACGGCGGCAGCGGTGGCGATGCTCATCGCGCGGCGGATTTGCGGGCGCACCGGGTCGATGATGCCAGGGGAAGGGCTTTGGGCTGGGACGTGGGGATTCTCCCGACAGGGTTGCACGGTGCGGGAGATGATAGCGGGTTTTGTTTGCGTCGGAAACGGGAAGCGCGGCGAAAGGCGGCCTGAAAGCGCGGCTGGGGTTTTGCATAGTGAGCCCACACAAAAATCTACGGCGTTGCTGTACGCTTAGAGGGCTGTTGACATTTGGTATTGCGGCGGTTTTACGCCATAAAACGGCATCTGCCGCGTTGAAAACACCCGCAATGGGCGGCGATTGGCTCGCGTTTTCGCCTTGCATCTGCCGCTTTCTGACGCAAAAATCTGCTTCGCAAACCAATTGTCAGCAGCCCCTAGCTCGAAGGGCGGTTTTCTACGGCGTTGATACTGAAAACCAGCCCTGTATTACTACTTGTACTGTCTGCGGCTTGCTGCCTTGTATCTTTCATTTTGACTCACTATATCGGTGCAGACCTTGTTTCCGCAAACAAGATTGCCAATACGCGGACTATCCTGTTGCACCTAAAAAGGCCGTCTGAAACCTTTTAAAAGGTTTCGGACGGCTGCTGTTGTATTGCTGTTTGTGAGGGGCCGTCTGAATGCCGTTGATGCTGTCAGACGGCCCTCTTATCGGACTGTCAATTAATCCGGTGAAGTGCGCGGCGTTCGAGTTCGCTCAGATAGCGTTTGCGCAGGCGGATGGACTGGGGGTGATTTCGACCAGTTCATCGTCGTCGATAAACTCGACCGCGCTCCAGCGTCAGCTTGATCGGCGTGGTCAGGCGCACGGCTTCGTCGGTGCGCGCTGGCGCGCACGTTGGTGAGCTTTTGCCTTTGAGCGGGTTGACGACCAAAGTCGTTGTCGCGGCTGTGATGCCGATGATCGTGCCTTCGTAGAGTTTGTCGCCGGGAGACGAACGTGCGACCGCGGTCTTCAGGTTCCACAGGGCGTGGCGACGGCTTCGCCTTTTGCTCTTGGGAGACGAGTACGCCGTTGTGGCGACCGGGCATGTCGGGTTTGACGGGAGCGTAGTCGTCGAAGACGTGGCTCATCAGGCCGACGCCGCGCGTCACGGTCATGAAATTCGCCTTGGAAGCCGATCAGGGCCGCGGGCGGGGATGTGGTATTCGAGGGCGGGTGCGGTACGTTGCCGTCGCTTTCCATATTGGTGAGCTCGCCTCTGCGGCGGCCGAGTTCTTCCATCACTGCGCCCTGGTTGTCGTCCGGGTACGTCAACGGTCAGGTTTTCATAGGGCTCGCATTTTTGGCCGTCGATTTTCGCGGAACACGACGCGCGGTTTGCCGACAGCCGAGTTCATGACCTTCGCGGCGCATGTTTCCAAGAGAATGGTGAGATGCAGCTCGCCCCGGCCGGATACGCGGAATCACGTCGGCATCGGCGGTGTCTTCCACGCGCAGGGCGACGTTGGTGAGCAGCTCTTTTTGCAGGCGGTCGCGGATTTGGCGGCTGGTTACGAATTTGCCTTCGGTGCGCCAGGGCATGGCTGGTGTTGACCATAAAGTCCATGGTCAGGGTGGGTTCGTCCACGCTGAGCATCGGCAGGCCGACAGGGTTGTCGCGGTCGGCAATGGTAACGCCGATGCCGATGTCTTCGATGCCGGAAATAATCACGATGTCGCCGGCTCGGCTTCTTCCTGCAGCACGCGCTCCAGGCCTTTGTAAAGCCGAGCAACTGGTTGATGCGGCCTTGGGCGACTTGGCTCGTGGTTCATCACGGCAACGACCTGGCCGGGCTTGATGCGGTGAGTTGAGAGATCGGCCGATGCCGAGGCGGCGGTGTAGTTATCGTAGTCGAGCTGGGAGATTTGCGGTTGCAGGGGCGTCGGCATCGCCGCTGGGGGCGAGGGTGTGTTTCAGGATGGTGTCGAACAGCGGGCGCATGTCGCTGCTGTCGTCGTTTTCGTCGAGCTTGGCAAAGCCGCTCAAACCCGATGCGTACACAATCAGGAAGTCAGCTGCTCTTCGGTGGCGCCGAGATTGTCAAACAAATCAAATGTCTGGTCGATTACCCACGAAGCGCGGGCGGTGGGTTTGTCGATTTTGTTAATCACAACAATGGGTTTTTAAGCCCAGCGCCAGCGCTTTTTGGTCACAAAGCGGGTTTGCGGCATCGGACCTTCTTGGGCGTCAACCAGCAAAACCACGCAGTCGACCATGCCCAATACGCGCTCACTTCGCCGCCGAAGTCGGCGTGTCGAGGTATCGACGATGTTGATGTGGTAGCCTTCGTATTCGATGGCGGTGTTTTTAGCGAGAATGGTAATGCCGCGTTCTTTTTCGAGATCGTTGCTGTCCATCACGCGCTCGTCCACCTGCTGGTTGGCGCGGAAAGTGCCGGACTGGCGCAAGAGCTGGTCAACCAGCGTGGTTTTGCCGTGGTCAACGTGGGCGATGATGGCGATGTTGCGGATGTTTTCATGGTGTTTGTGTATCGGTAAATGGCAAAAAGGCGCGGATTCTAACATATTTTAACTGTGGCTTCCGCGCTTTACATTGGATAAAGGGGCGGTTCAGCGGCCGAACAGCTCGGCCACCATCCGCGCCTGCTCTTCGCTGTAAGGCTCGGCGCCGATGCGGGCAGCGGGCAAACTCGCCCGACAAACCTTGCGCGGCGGCGGTTTGCTGCCAGAGATGCAGACGCTCGGCATCGGTGGTTTTGCTTTTTCAGGCTGCGTACGGCGCGGGCGCGCGTTCGGTATCGGTCGGTTTCATCGGAACTCCTGCTGTCATTTGGCAAGACAAAGTTTTTCAGGCTGCCTGGTGGTTCAAGGCAGCCTGAAAAGCGTTTTACGGATTCAAAATCCGCGCCACCAGAGCTTTTTCCTTGCCCCTGCATATCGGGAATCTGCACCTGGATGCCGTTGCGGGGGCGACTTCGGCCGCTTCGCCGCCGCGTTTCATCGCCTGCAAAACTACGGTTTTGGTTGCCGGCGGGGTGGATGATTTCCAGCGTGTCGCCGACGGCAAAGCGGTTTTTCACGTCCACCGTGGCCCAGCCGTCGGCGTCGATGGCGCTGACCTGGCCGACATACTGGCTTTGCTTGGAGGCGAATGGCCTTCGAGATAGTTTGGTATTCCTGCGTTTTGGTGGCGTTCGAGAAAAGCCGGTGGTGTAGCCGCGGTTGGCCAGACCTTCGAGTTCGGCGAGCAGGCTGTAATCGAAGGGCGGCCGGCGACAGCGTCGTCGATGGCTGCGGTAGGCTTGGGCGACGCGGGCGACGTAGTAAACCGATTTGGTGCGGCCTTCCACTTTCAGGCTGTCCACGCCGATTTTTGCCAGTTCGGCCACCTGCTCGACGGCGCGCAGGTCTTTGAAATTCATAATATAGGGTGCCGTGTTCGTCTTCCATAATCGGCATGTATTCGCCGGGCGGTTGGACTCTTCGAGCAGGAAGATTTTTGTCGGCTTTTGGGGGTGGCGTTTTGGCCGTTGATGCCTTCAAAAGGCCTGGTTGGCTTCTTCCTGCGCTTTGTTGAAGTCGAAGCCTTCGAGCAGTTTTGGCGTCGCCCATGTCGTCGATTTGCGCGTCGTGGACTTTGTAGTCCCAGCGGCGGGAGTTGGTGCAGGTGCCTTGGTTGGGGTCGCGGTGGTTGAAGTAGCCCGAGGCAGACAGCGGCCGGAATAGGCGATGCACAGGGGCGCCGTGCACGAAGACTTCCAGTTCGATGTCCGGGCATTCCTGGCGGATTTCGGCGATTTCTTCCATCGACAATTCGCGCGACAGAATAATGCGTTCGACGCCGATGTTCTGCCAGAATTTCACGCCCCAGTAGTTGGTGGTGTTGGCCTGCACGGAAAGATGAATCGGCATCTCCGGCCAGCGCTCGCGCGTTACCATAATCAGGCCGGGGTCGGCCATAATCAGGGCGTCGGGCTTCATGGCAACCAAGGGTTCCATGTCGGCGACAAAGGTTTTGAGCTTGGAGTTGTGCGGCAGGGTGTTGCAGGTGAGAAAGAATTTTTGCCGCGCCGGTGGGCTTCGGCGATGCCGTCTGAGCACGTCGAGCTTGGCAAATTCGTTGTTGCGCGCGCGCAGAGGTAGCGCGGGCTGCCGGCGTAAACGGCGTCGGCGCCGCGTAGTCGAAGAGCGGTGCGCATACGCTCGGGGCCGCCGGCGGGCAGCAGGAGTTCAGGGAGATTTCATGGTGTTTGTGCTGTGTTTGGTGTGGTGAAACGGTTTTCAGGCTGCCTTTGGATGTGAAGGCAGCCTGAAAGTTTGAAAACGTCTGAAAACAAGGGATTTTCAAGCGGGGCGGATTATCCGCGCTTTCGCGAGGCTGGGGCAAGGCGGGGCATGGGATAGGGTCGGCAGACGGGCTTTCAGGCTGCCTGAAGCTCAGGCGTCCAGTTCCACGCCCAGCCGCTCCATCAACGCGGCGAAGGTGTCGGCCGAATCGAAGTGCAGCACCAGCGTGCCTTTTTGCGGTTGCGGCTTTTGACTTCCGCCACCACGCCCAGCGACTGGGTGAGGGTTTCGTTCAGCCGGCGCAGGTCGGGATCGATCTGCTTGGGTGCTTCGGCTTTTGCCAGCGAGCAGGTTTTGGCTGCGGCGCTCGGTTTCGCGCACCGACCAGCCGTTGCGCACTGCTTTATTGGCCAGATCGAGGCTGGTCGGCCACCGGCGAGCTGGAGCAGGGCGCGGGCGTGCCCCATTTCAGGCTGCGCGCAAACAGCCAGATCCTGCACCGGCGCGGGCAGTTTCAGCAGGCGCAGGCTGTTTGGAAACCGCGCTGCGGCTGCGGCCGACAGCTTCGGCCACGGTGTCGTGGGTGAGGCCGAACTCGTCGATCAGGCGCTGCAAACCCTGCGCTTCTTCGAGTGGGGTTGAGGTTTTTCGCGCTGGATGTTTTCGGTCGAGACCGATGGTAAAGCGCGGCTTTGTCGTTGATGCGTTTGACCACGACCGGCACTTCGGTCAGACCGGCGATTTGCGCGGCACGCCAGCGGCGCTCGCCGGCGATCAGCTCGTATTCGGAAGGCCGTATTCGCGCACGATCAGCGGCTGGATAATGCCCTGTGCCTTGATCGATTCGGCCAGCTCGGCCAGCGAAGCGTCGTCCATCTGGCTGCGCGGCTGGTGGCGGCCGGGCTTGATGCTCGGCAACCGGCACGCTGTCAAGCGTTCGCCGTCGCCTTCGTTCAGGCTGCCGCTGCCGGCAATCAGCGAATCAGGCCGCGGTAGGGCCGCTTTTCGGTTTGAGTGGACATGGTTTTTCCTGTGGTTGGAGCAGCCTGAAAACGGTTTGCGCTGTTCAGGCTGCCTGAAAAACGGGTTATTCCGCCGTTTCCTGCCGTTTGTTCTGGCGCAGCCATTCGCGGGCGGCGGCTTTTGCTCGTCGCTGCCGTATTGCGAGATCGCGTACGGCGCGGCGCTGGGCAGCGCGGCGGCGGTCTTCTTCAAGCTGGCTCGCGGAAACGCTCGCGGTTGGCGGGGGCGGCGCCGCTGCCCTGCTGCGCTTGCGCCCGCGCCGTGCCTGAGCGATCAGCGCCGCGAGGTTAAACGCGGCTGCTGTGGCGGCAGGACTGCCTGCGGCGGGCGGGCGCGGCGGCAGGCCGTTTTCGGCCTGCCGTTTTTCGGCGATGGCGGCGCGGCGCTCGGCCTGGCGGCGTTCGCGTTCGGCGGCTTCCTGCTCTTTGCGCCGCTGCTGCGCGCAGATAGCGGCCGTGAGGCATGGGCGGCAGCCTGAAAGCGTTTGCCGCTGCCGGGGCTTCTGTCTGAGGCAGCCTGAAAACGCGGCGGTTCGGCAAAATCGTCAAACAAATGCGCGCGCGCAGGCTGTCGTCGGCCACCGGCGGCATCATGGATGCAGTCCACCGGACGGGCGCGACGCACAGGCCGCAGCCGGGTGCATTCGTCGGTCAGCACGGTGTGCATCAGCTTGGAGGCGCCCATAATCGCATCGACAGGGGCAGGCGCGCGATGCAGGCGGTGCAGCCGATGCAGACGTCTTCGTCGATCCACGCCAGCGCGGCGGGCTGGATTTTTCGCGGCGCCTGCTCGAGGCACGCCAGCGTCTGCGCCAGATCGCGCATCACCCGTACCCCGCCGGGGCAGCCAGATTGACTGCCGCTTCGCCCGCGGTCATCGCTTCGGCATAGGGCGGGCAGCCTGGAAAAACCGCATTCGCGGCATTGGGTCTGCAGCGGCAAGGCGTTAGAGGTGTGGGCGCTGGGCTTCATCGGGTAAGGGTTTGAAACAAAGGGCGCGATTATGGCCCAAAGCACTGCCGTCTTCTATGCCCGCCGCCGCCCGGCTAAAGGCAGCCTGAAAAGCGGGGCAGGGCGGTTCCGGGCTGGCTTTAGAGCATATGCAGGGCGGATGGGCGCGACGCGGCCGGTTTGATACTGCGCGGCAGGCAAGGAAGCAGCCTGAAAACCGCGATCCGGTTTTCAGGCTGCTGAGTTTGATAATCAGGCTTTGAGTGCGCGCAGGCGCGCTCGACGGACGGGGCGTAGTAATAGCCGCCGGACACGGGCGAGGCTCATGCCGCTCGAGCACCAGGTCGGTCTGGCCGTCGATATCGCCGAACATGCTCAGCAGCTGGGCTTCGATATTGTGCAGCCGTGCGGCGTGGGCGATAAACATCAGCCCGTGTTCGCCGCCCGAAGCGTTGCCGAAGGGCGAGCTGCGGCGGACGATTTTTCAGGCCGACGCCGTTTTCTTTGAGATTAACGCGGCCGATGTGCGAGCGCGGCAGGCGCTGTTCTTTGGAAAATTCGATGTCGTCTTCTTTGGTGCGGGCGATGGTTTCTTCCTGCTCCAGGCCAGATTGTAGAGCTTTCCCATTTTTCAAGTCGATGCAGGGTATTTCTGCACCACGACATAGCTGCCGCCGGCGCACGGCTTCGCCCGGTACGGTGCCGATGCGGCGGATTTCGGGAGGTCTTCGTGCGGGTTTTGCGGTGCCGTCGACAGAAGCCGTCGAGACCGCAGTTTTTAGTGACGGCGAGAAACCGTGGGTTTCGCTTTTGACAACGATGGCGCCATCAAACGCAGCCAGTACGTCGCGGGCAAGGGTGAAGCAGGCGTCGTGGTTTTTCGATTGGATGTGGATCAGCAGATCGTGCTGGTGGCGGGCGCCAGACCGCTTGCCCAGCAGGGGTGAAGTTTTTCAGTTCCGCCGCTTCGGCTGCTGCGCTTCAGGCTGCGCCAGAAATCGCTGCCAAAAGCGAGGTCAGCCCCAAGTCTTCGCCGGCAAACTGGCGCTGGCGCGCTTCAAGGGCGCTAAGGGCGGCCAGACAGGCAGCCTGAACGGTATCGGGGCTGAGATATCGGCTTCGATAAAGAAACCGGCCTGCGCGGTTTCGGGGATGATGGCGGACTGGGGGTGCTCATGTTTTCTTTCCTTTTTGGTTTGTGTTTGGTGCGGCGCAAGCGCGATACAAGCGCGATAAGGGCGCGGATTATAAAGAAACTGCGCGCCCGCCTGCGCACTCGGCGGGCGTTGAATCAGGGCGATAGCTGCAGCCTGCATCGGCGCAGGCAGTCTGACGGTTTCAGGCTGCTTCGAGATAAATAAAGGCAGGCACTAGTGTTTGTATTCTATAATGCCGGACTTTCGCCGCTGCCGCGCCTCAACGCCGCATCACGGGCTTTATGCGCTTTTGGGCGGTTTACCGATAATTTGCTGGACATCTGCCGCTATTTTCGCCAAAATCCGCGCTTTTGCCCGCGTCGGATTTATCGGGTAAAACCGCAATTTCATCACGAAAGAAGATAACCATGGATTTAAGAAAGCTGAAAAACTGATCGATCTGGTTGAAGAATCCGGCATCGCCGAAATCGAGGTAACCGAGGGCGAGGAAAAAGTGCGCATTACCCGCACGCCGCACACACGCCGCCGCAGTTTATGCCGCCCCGCACCCGTTGCGCCGGCAGTGGCCGCAGCCGCTCCTGCCGCCGCACCCGCAGCCGCGCCTGCTGCCGCTCCGGCCGGCCGCGATTTGTCCAACGCGCAAAAATCGCCGATGGTTGGTACTTTCTACCGCGCGCCCAGCCGTCTTCTCCGGCCTTTGTCGAAGTCGGCCAAACCGTTAAAACCGGCGACACCCTGTGCCATTATCGAGGCGATGAAGCTGATGAACGAAATCGAAGCGGAAAAATCCGGCGTCATCAAAAGAAATCCTGGTGGAAAACGGTACGCCGGTGGAATACGGCGAACCGCTGTTTATTATCGAATAAGGGCTTTCAGGCTGCCCCGGGCGCAAGCGTGAGGCAGCCTGAAACACTTTGCGGCGGCAGCCTGAAATGCTGCCAGTGCCTTTTCAAAGCAGCCTGAAAACTTGGAAACAGGAAATCCCATGCTGAAAAAGTTTTAATCGCCAACCGCGGCGAAATCGCCCTGCGCGTATTGCGCGCCTGCCGCGAAAATGGGCATCGCCACCGTGGCCGTGCATTCCGAAAGCCGATAAGGACAGCCTGCACGTCAAGCTGGCCGACGAATCCGTGTGCATCGGCCCCGCGCCCTCGCCGCAGAGCTATCTGCACATCCCGTCGCTGATTGCCGCCGCCGAAGTAACCGGCGCCGACGGCGTCCATCCGGGCTACGGCTTTCTGGCGGAAAACGACCGCTTTGCCGAGCAGGTGGAAGAGTCAGGCTTTTGTCTTTATCGGCCCGCGCGCCGAAACCATCCGCCTGATGGGCGACAAAGTTTCCGCCAAAAAGCGATGATCGAAGCCGGCGTGCCCTGCGTGCCCGGTTCCGACGGCGCACTGCCCGACAATCCCGCCGAAATCCTGAAAATTGCCGATAAGGTCGGTTTCCCGTCATCATCAAAGGCTTCCGGCGGCGGCGGCGGGCGCGGCATGCGCGTGGTCGAGAAAAAAAGAAGACCTGATCAAATCGGTGGAAATGACCAAAGCCGAAGCCGAAGCCGCGTTCGGCAATCCGATGGTGTATATGGAGCGCTTTCTGCAGCGCCCGCGCCACGTTGAAATCAGGTTTTGGCCGACGAACACGGCAACGCCATTTATCTGGGCGAGCGCGACTGCTCGATGCAGCGCCGCCGCAGAAGGTGATCGAAGAAGCGCCAGCGCCCGGGCATTACCGCCGCCGAGCGCAAAAATCGGCGAAGCCTGCGTTGCCGCCTGCAAAGCGCATCGGCTACCGCGGCGCCGGCACGTTTGAGTTTTCTCTACGAAGACGGCGAGTTTTTCTTTATCGAAATGAACACGCGCGTGCGGGTCGAGACACCCCGTTACCGAGCTGGTTACCGGCATCGACATCGTGCAGGGAGCAGCTCAGAATCGCCGCCGGGCCTGCCGCTGCAGTACAAGCAGAAAAGACGTGGTGATTGAAGGCCACGCTTTCGAGTGCCGCATCAATGCCGAAGACCCCTACACCTTCATCCCCAGCCCGGGCCTGATCGAAAGCTGCCATCTGCCCGGCGGACTCGGCGTGCGGGTGGACAGCCACATCTACCAGGGCTACCGCATCCCGCCGAACTACGACAGCCTGATCGGCAAAATCTGCGTGTACGGCAAAACCCGCGAGCAGGCGATTGCCAAAATGCGTGTCGCCCTTGCCGAGCTCGGCGATTACCGGCATCAAGACCAATACCGCGTTGCACCGTGATCTGTTTAACGATCCGGGCTTCTGCGAAAGGCGGCGTCAGCATCCATTATCTGGAACACTGGCTGGCCGAGGCGTAAAGAGCAGTTGCAAAAATAAGCCAGACAGCCATGGCAAAAGCAGCCTGAAAGCCGGGAATTCCGGTTTTCAGGCTGCTTTTGATGCGTCATCCGGCGCTGCTGTCGGTGTTACCCGAAACGGTTTCAGACTGCTTGGACGCGGCGCCGGACTGGGCGGCAATAAAAACGGTTAAGCATCGCAATGGCTCAACCGTTTGAATCATTTAGTGGGTCCGGTGGGGTTCGAACCCGACCAAGGGATTATGAGTCCCTGCTCTAACCCCTGAGCTACAGACCCAGGTGTTCAGGAAAGGCGCGGATTATAGTCCAAGCGCCCTAGGGCAGGCAAGCTGCGGCCGGCTGACGGCGCCCGGGCGCCAACGCGGTACAATACGCCGCTTCAACCACCACCGCCTTTTTCAGGCTGCCTGAAACATGCACGACAAGCTCTCCCCCGACGCCCTGATCGAAGCCGCGCTGCTGACCCAGAGCGAAGCCCTGAGCGAAAAAGACCCTGCGCGCCCTGTGCGAGCCGCCCTTGTCGGCCGACAAACTGATCGACGTATTGGCTGCGCTCAAAGCACGCTGGCAGGGGCGCGGTTTGGAATTGGCGCACACTGCTGAGGGGCTGGCGTTTCCAGATCGCCCGCCGGCCTTTGCCGCCCTGGGCAGCCTGAACGAGCAGCGCACGCCGCGTTATTCGCGCACGGTGATGGAAACGCTGGTACCATCATCGCCTATCAGCAGCCGGTTACCCGCGGCGACATTGAAGCCATCCGCGGTGTCGCCGTCTCGCAAAACGTGATGCAAACCCTGCAGGAGCGCGGCTGGATCGAAGTTATCGGCCAGCGCGACGGCATCGAGCCGCCCGTCGCTGTGGGCAACCACCGCCGCATTTTTAAGCGACCTGCGGCTTGGCGGTTTGGAAGAGCTGCCGCCGCTCACCGAACTGGGCGAACTGCTGCTGCCCGAGCTTCAGGCTGCCGCGCCGGCAGACGAAGGGTGGTAAAGCCGGTGTAAGCGCTGCTTTGCGCAGTCTGCTGGTCGTTTCAGCAGAAATAATTTTTAAAAACAAAAAGGAAAAACCGATGCCGAATACTTTTTGCCCGCGTGCGCGTCGTTGCCTTTGATTTGGACGGCACGCTGTGCGATTCGATCTCGATCTGGCCAGCGCCGCCAACGCCATGCGCGTCGAACTGGGCATGGCGCGCCGCTGCCGCAGGAGCAGATTCAAAGCTATGTTGGCGACGGCATTGCTGCGCTGGTGCTGCGCGCGCTCGGCGGGCAGTACAGCGGCGGCGATGTTGCCGAATCCCTCGCGCAGCGAAGGTTTTGCCGTTTTCGCCCGCCACTACGCCCGCCATCTGGCCGACGCCACCCGTCCCTATCCGCACACCGAAACCGCGCTGGAACTGCTGAAAAGCCTTGGCCTGCGCTGGCGGTGGTTACCAATAAAAGCGAAGTGCTGGCGGTGAAACTGCTGCGCGGATTGCAGTTGGACGGTTATTTCAGCCTGTGGTCGGCGGCGACACCCTGCCCGAGCGCAAGCCTTCTGCTCGAGCCGTTGCGCCACAGCGCCGAAGTGCTGGGCGTCGAATGCGCGCAGCTGCTGATGGTCGGCGATTCGGCCAACGACATACTCAGCGCCAAAGCCGCCGGCTGCCCCGTTATCGGCGTGCGTTACGGTTGCGGCGATATGGATGCGCTCGCCGCTGCCGCCGAAACCCGCCCCGATGCGCTAATCGACAGCCTGCCCGAACTCTACGAGCTGCTCAAACCCGTTCAGGCAGCCTGAAAGCACAAGAAAGGCCGACAGCCATGAAAGAAGGCAAATCGCTCAAAGCCCGCGCGCTCCGATCTGCTCGCCCGCCGCGAATACAGCCGCTTGGAACTGAAGCGCCGGCTCGCCCCGCATGCCGAAAGCGAAGAGCAAAATCGACAGTCTGCTGGCCGAGTGTCCGACCGCCAATGGCAGTCGGACGAGCGCTACGCCGAGCCTTTATCCACAGCAAAAGCCGCAGCCGCAGCCGATTGCGCCTGCAGCAGGAACTGGCCGCCAAAAGGCGTGGACGAATCGCTGGTACGCGCCAATCTGCCCGACCGCGACACCGAACTGGTCAACGCGCTGGCGGTGCTGCACAAAGAAAATTCGCCGCCCCGCCGCAGGACTTTCAGGAAAAGCAAAAACAAATCCGCTTTATGCTCTACCGCGGCTTCGAGATGGACATCGTTCAGGCTGCGCCTTAAAGAAGAGTGGTTGCAATAGCAGCCTGAAAAACCAAAGAAAACGGTTTTCAGGCTGCTTTTTGCGAGGCGGAATACGAAACCCAGCTACGCGGATCGTCCGAAAAACCAACGGCGCAGCAACCATTTGAGCAGCGCAAACAGCGGAAACGACAGCAAAAACAAGATAAAGCCATGCCCGCGCTCCACGATTTGAACGACAGCGGCACCACCTTGCCATCCGCCGTAATGCGGTATCGCTGCGTGAACTGCGCGGTGTCGTAATTCTACAAACAATTCAAACGAATCAGGCGCAACGGGTGTTAGGCTGAAAAACCGACCGTTCTCATCATCGCGGCTGAACGCTTGGCGCAGCAGGGTTTCGTTGCTTTTTCAGATTGTGCAGCCGCTGCGGCAAAACCTCGCCCTGCGGCGTGCGCAAAACGGTGAACATCGGGCTGATTGCGTCGCCTTCGGCGCATTGCTCGGCGGGCGGTTGGCGAAAAGCCAGCCATCACCATCATCAGCAGCCACCATGCGATGATGTGGACATGGCGTTGAGCAGTTTGAGCGCGGCGGTGGTAAAAAGGTGCGCGGGGTCATTTTCAGGCTGCTTTTTATGTGGTGGGAATAGGCTCAGGCCGCCTGCACCCATTCGATTAACGCTTGGCGCAGGCTGTCGAGGCCGTCGCCGCTGTACCGACAGGCGGACGGCGGCGGGCGAGGCCGTCGGGGCGGCAGGTGATGCCGTTGTGGCGCGTTCGTCGGCGGGCAGCAGGTCGGTTTTTGTTGTGGAATCCAGCAGCTGCGGGACAGCTTCGGCGCCGATTTGTGCGAGTACGGCGTTGACGTCGTCGATTTGGCGCAGATGATCGGGATTGGCGGCATCGACGACGTGCAGCAGCACATCGGCCAGCGCGGTTTCTTCGAGGGTGGCGGAAAAGGCGGCTACCAGCCCGTGCGGCAGGTCGCGCACGAAGCCGACGGTGTCGGTGAGAATCAGGCTGGCTTCAGGGGGCGAGGTAGAGCCGCCGCGCGGTGGTGTCGAGTGTGGCGAAGAGCTGGTCTTGCGCGGACGTCGGCTTTGGTCAGGCGGTTGAACGGGGCTGGATTTGCCGGCGTTGGTGCTAGCCGACGATGGCAAAGGTTTTCGAGGCTGCCTGAAAGGCGGGCTTTGCGGCGGGTCTGGCGCTGTTTTTGACGGCATCAAGCCGGCGGCGCAGCTGGGTGATTTTGGTTTGGATCAGGCGGCGGTCGGTTTCCAGCTGGGTTCGCCGGGGCCTTTAAGGCCGATGCCGCCTTTCTGGCTCTGCAAATGGCCGCAAGCCGCGCAGCCGGCCGGTGCCAGGTGGGTGAGCTGGGCGAGTTCGACTCGCGGCGGCCTTTACGGCATCTGGGCGCGGCGGGCGAAGATGGCCAAAATCAGGCCGACGCGGTCGGTACGCAGCGATTGCAGGATTTTTCGGTGCGCTCTTGGGTGGGGGTGAGTTCGTTGTTGAAGACGACGAGTCGATGTTTTTCGTCCTGCACGGTTTGCGCCCATTCTTCGGCTTTGCCGCTGCCGACCATCAGGCGCTGTGGGCGCGGTCGCGCTGGCGCTTTTTCGGTCCGCACCAGTTCGCCGCGTCGCGCGGCGCAGTTCAGCGCGCTTCGGCCAGGGCAGCCTGGAAAGGCGCGTTCGCGGCTTTCGCTGCTGCCGGAAAAAGCTGCTCGACCAGCATCAGGCCGGCCAGCATCACCCGCTCGGGCGTTCAAGGGATTTGTTTGGGGTGGAATCTGTGGGTCGCGGTGGGGTAGGGCGTATCGTTAAAGCTGCGGTTTTTCATGTAAATTTATGTAAGCCGAGTTTTTGGTTTTGCCAAGGAGAGCAGCCGCAACGATAGCGCAATCTGCCGGAAAACGGAAGTTTTTGCGTCTGCCGGCACGGCGTCGGCCCGCTCATCGGCAATAGTTTTGCAAATGGTTTTCGATTCGGACGGACTTTGGCAGGTGGTGCCGTTGTGCGGCACCGCTGCTTTGTAAGCTTATAGGGGATGCCGCCGGTTTGCTTGGGCAGGAATGGCTCTGCTGCGGCGTTTGGCTGTGGGAATTATGTTAGAATCTGTTTGAGGAATGTGTTTTTGTTTTGGCCTATGTGGTTCCAAACAAAAATTTATACCGTTACATGAATTAAGCCCGTTACTCCGCTTGCCTTTCAGGCTGCCCTGAAGGATTCAGCGGAGTAAAATTGTGGCAAAGAGAAAGCACGGATTCCGTTTTAAACAAGGAAGATGTATGGACGATTCGATGATGATAATGCTGGTCGGCGGCTTGGCTGTTGTACTGGTGGCGCTTATTTTTCTGCAACGCGGCGGAAAAACGGCGGTAGCTCGCCGGCGCAAGAGCGCAAAGAAAGTCAGAGGCGGGAGCGGCCGTAGCGCACGCGAACCGGAACCCGAGCCAGAGCCGGAAGACGAGGAAGTGGGCTCAGGCGGTTGCCGAAGCCGAGAAATGGGACTGGAGCGCGACTGCCGGCGGCAGTGCGGTGGACGATACCAAAGTGTCGGTTCAGGACGTGGACGCGCTCACTGAATTTAATGTTTACAAACGGTTCGGCTACTATGACAAAGCCGCCGAGTCGCTCGGCGATTATGTTACAACAGCCGCAGCAACGACCCGAAACTCATCGCCGAGCTGGCGGATTTGTGGCTGCAGGCCGGCAATGTCGATGCGCTGGCTGAGGTGTTGAACACTTACTCCGGCAGTTTCAGCCGCGATCAACTCGACCCAGTATGTCAAAGATGGTCTGGCAGTTGACGAAAAACCATCTCGGTTTGCGCGTTTTGGCGGAAAGCAACCTGGGCTGGGCAGTGAAAAACCGCCGAGGAAATCGGCGAGAAAAACCGGTTTGGCCGATATTCCCGCAAACACCTCGCTGCCAAGCAAAAGGAGAAGTACCCGTGCGCAGGCGGAAGCCCAAACAGCCGCTGCAGGCCTGGCACGGAAAATGCTTGTTTCGGCAACGGAGTTTTGCGGAAATCAGCAACGACGAAAAAGGTGCCGTATTGGCATTCATGCAGCCTGAACAGGGCGTGCGTCTGTTGAAAAACTCGCTGACTTATGATGCTGCCACCAGTATCTGAATAAAGCCATCCGCCATTCGGGACAAACCTGCGGCTTTGCTGATTGATGCGCTGACACTCGATTACCGTGCCAACAACATCAACGGTTTTGCGACCATCTGTGGAATCTTATTACTACGCTCGGCCAATACGCGGCCGCCAGGTGAAGGAAAAGAATGCTCGGTTGGGGCTACAACTTGGGGCCGCATCCTTTGTTTGCGCGTTTGGAAACCAATCCTTCTGATGCGGCACTGCGCGAAATCGGTGTCCAGCAGGGGTTTGATTGACGGCGGCAGCCTGAAAAAGCGCGTTATCAGGCGCTGGTATCTGAAAACGTCGATATGGTTGCCGAGCCGCGTACGCCTGCCGGACGGATTTTGAAAGAAGTCGATTCGCTGCTGATGTGCGGCCAGTTGGACAACGCGATGAATCTGCTGGAAGAGTCGATTTTGTCCTATCCGCAGGAATCACAGCTTTATATTGCGTTGTTTTGAGTTTGTATGAGCGTGCCGAAGAATGGACTCGTTTGGAAAACGCTGCTGCAAGAACTGCGCGCCAGAGTGCAAACTCTGCCGGAAGAAGTGGTGATGGCGATGAGCCAATTGCTGCAACGTTTCAATAACGGCTCGTTTGGACATTAAATAATGATGAACAACAATATACCGCAGGTTAAAACGAGTCGAAAATTGCTGTTTGCTGGCGATGGAAGAACAGCAACAGGCAATGTTTAAAATGGCCTTTAATACTAGCACCACAATTATCAGGGTGCTGGATGTCTTCGGGCGAAAAGCCCGAGTTGGTGATTGTGGACGGCGACAGCCCTGCCGGCATCAGCGCTTAGCTTAAAAGCGAAGGGCGATTATCCCAATTCGACCGTAGTGCATTTTTGCCAAATCTCCCCGTCTGTTACCGCACCGCATCTGCCCAAACCGATTAAGTTTGATACCCTGTTTCTCAATTTGCGTAATCTGGATGCGGGCAACGGCATCTGGGTGGTACAGGGCGGTGTTGCTCCGGTACATGCCGCAGCACCTAAAAGCCATGCTCCGGCATCTTCCCGCGCCAGCGAGGTAACCATTCCGCGTTTTGATCCGAATACCGGCCTTTTTGGGCATAGTGCGTCGAACCATTTCGCCAGTCAAAGACACCTTGATCAACTGGAACGGCGAAGCCGATTCTGGCTCTTTTTCCCGAAGCGCAAAAAGCATGGTTGGCATTGATGCCGCACACATTACACACTTTATGCCAGCAGGAAAATCCTGCAATTGAAGTGCAGGCGGTTGCGGTAATGTAATCGAGCGTGCAAACAGCTCTTTACAGGCCGTTTTGTGGCAAGTTGCATTGTGGACAGCCAACGGCCGTCTCGCCCAGCCTCTGACACCCAATACCATATTCCAGCTTAAATACTGGCCCAATCTGACCCGCTTGGCTCCATTGGCCGAATCTATGCGCTTGTCGGCATTCTGACCCGAACCGCGGTCAGCCTGAATATGTCTCTACAAAATGATGCCGCTGGATATGCCGGACATCCTGAACTACATATCCACCACCTATCTTACGGATTACTTATCCGTTGGCGGGTCGATGGCAGAAGCTCAGAGTAAAGGCGCCTGCTACTATCCAGAGTGCGCCCCGCGTCCCAGACCGGCCGTTGCGTCAGAAGATTCCGAATCTGCCGCGCCCAGACCGGCAGGTGGCGGTCTCTTGAGCAGGCTGATGATTACTGAATAAATAATAATGAAGAGGTACTTGCCATGATGGTAGAGAACAAAATTATCTTTACAGGGCCGGTGGGTGTAGGCAAAACCACTGCGATTGCCGCTTTTGTCGGACGAACCTCCGGTACAGACCGACGCCAGCGCATCGGATATGACCGCTGTGCGCAAAGGTTACACCACCGTTGCGATGGACTACGGCCTGATTCAGCTTGACGAGCATACCAAGGTTCACCTTTACGGCACTCCGGGTCAGGAACGTTTTGACTTTATGTGGGAAATTCTCAGTAAAAGGCAGCATGGGTTTGGTCTTGCTGTTGGATAACACCCGCGTGAATCCTTTAAAAGACCTGAAGTTTTTCTTGGACTCGTTTTCTGATTTGTTGAAAACCGCTCCTTTGGTTGTCGGAGTGACCAAAATGGATATCCGTTCCGTTCCGGATAGACGTCTATCAGAAATATCTGATCCAGCATGGTTTTGAATGTGCCGGTATTTGAGGTTGACGCCCGCAATGAAGATGATGTCAAACAGCTGGTAACCGCCATGCTGTTTCAAATTGATCCTGGTTTGGAGGTATAGTCGTGGAATCTACTCTGTCATTACAAACAAATCTTTACCCGCACATTACGCCGGCTGGGGCCTTCTATGCAGTAGCCAATAAAAGCAGCAGCGCCAGCCGCACTTTATTGTCCAATGTATTACGCTCAGGCGGCAAACAGCCGATTACCCAGCAAAACTGCTCGAATGGGCGGAAACCGACGACTGGATACCGCATTAAACCTGCTCTACCGCCTGCAGCGTTTGGAATTTCTCTACGGCAGCGAAACCCCGCCCGAAGTTCCCGAGCTGACCGACGATACCCTGGCCAATCTTTTTACCGCATCTGTCCGATAGCCACAAAGCCCTGTTGATCGACCAAGATGGCTTCTATTTTGCCAACTCCGGCTTCAAACCACGAAGCTGCGGAAGAGGTAGCCATTTTGCCAGCAAGCCATCTCGTCTTTCCGAGCGCCATGCCTGTTGATCAAAACAACCTGAACATTTATCAAAACGCATGGGGTCAGTGCGACCCTGTCAGCCAAAGCGAACTGACTTTCTTCCCGATATACATCAGCGATGCCAAATATATTTTGGTTACCGGCGGCACGCCCCAGCTGCACTAAAGACACCTTCGTTTTACTGGTGCGCGCCCTTTATCAAACCGTAGATGCGGCTACCGGTTTCGGCGGCTCGTTCTAACACAAGATAACTGATTGGAAAAATTAACACGAACGAACAACTTCTCACCTCCATCTTGAGCGACTTGAACAGCTCTTCGGTTGATATTACCGCTTCCGCAGTGATTTCTACGGACGGGTCTGCCGATCGCCCACCTGCTGCCCAACAGCGTTGATGCCGACCGCGTCGGTGCCATGTCTGCAGCGCTGCTGGCCTTGGGCAACCGCACCACCCACGAACTCGCCTGCGGCGAACTGGAGCAGGTGATCGTGAAAGGCAAACTCGGCTATACCCTGCTGATTCAGGCAGGCGGAACCAACGTACTGTGCCTGACCGCGAAAGCGCCAAGCTCGGTCTGATTCTGCTCGACGCCCGCCGCGCTGCCCGCAGCATTGTCGATATCACTAAATAAGTTTTGATTCTTAGTAGCAGCCTGAAAACCGAATTTCCGGTTTTTCAGGCTGCTGCTGTCGGTTTAGAAAGCGCAGTCGCCCGCTTTCTGGGTGGTGCGGATTTCCCGGCCGCTGGGCAGGGTCAGGGTGCTGCTGATGCCGAAAGAGCGATGGCGCCGAGCGTGGATGGGTCGGCGGTGCAAATGTCCAGCTTACGCATGTTTTGGAAAAACTCCTGCCATTTTTCCGGTGTAAATGCCGATTCTTGTACCGACGGGCTCAGGCGGTAGCGGTAGTGGACGGTATCGTTTTTCCAACACGATTTGGTACAGCACCAGCCCGAGCCGTCATTTTGCGGCAGTGTGCTGCTGTTAGGGCGGCTGACGGCCAGCTTGGCGGAACTGAGATCGCGCTGCGGCGGATTTGTTCCGGCGTGTTTTCGCTCAGCAAACGCCGGCAATGGCCTTTTTCCAATCGGATGTTAAAGGTACGGCTGCCGTTTTTCAGCTGCTGCCGGTATTGGAAATCAAGCGGCGATAGTCGTTGACTTCGCGCAGTTTTTCTTTCTCACGCACGCCGTGACATCGGTGCCGGTTTGGTAGTTGGAGCATCTTCGTAGTCGAAAGCGGAGAGCTGCGCGGCATCGCCGGCGCTGGCGGGGCGGCTGTTGATTCGCAACTGCAGGCGGCCGTTGCTATAAACCAGGGTAAGATTTCGATGCGCTGGCCGCCCATAGTCTGCCGGTACGGCGAGTGGCGGTTGGTTTCCCTAATCAGCTGCGGCAGCGTTTGCAAGAAATTCGGCTTCCTGCTGCGCACTCGGCGCGGCCTGTGCGGCAGGCATAGCCATCGGCAGGCAGAGCAGGGGCAGCAGGTATCGGTAGGCAGATCATGGTTTTCCTTGGATTTTGCCTTATTGGCGGGAAGGCGCAGCCTGAAAACGGATTTCGGTTTTCAGGCTGCCTTTGTTTGGTGTTGGCGGGGTAGGGCGGGGTTTTAGAGTTCGCCGTAGGAATGCAGGCCGCCGAGGAACATATTGACGCCGACGAAGGCGAAGGCGGTAATCAGCAGGCCGACCAGCGCCCGACCAGGCCAGCACTTTGCCGCGCGCCAGCCACCACCAGCCGCAGATGCAGCCAGATGGCGTAGTTCAGCCACAATCAGCGCGGTTTCTTTGGGGTCCCAGCTCCAGTAGCGCCCCCAGGCATCGGTCCGCCCACAGGGCACCGAGTATGGTGGCGATGGTGAAAAACAGAAAGCCGACGGCGATCACTTTATCATCGCTTCTTCAATCTGTTCGGCCGGCGGCATCAGGGCGGTTGCCGTGCAGCGACAGCGGATTCGGCCGCGGCAAACATGGCGGCGATGCAGAAGGCGCCGTAGCCGATGAAGTTGGCGGGAACGTGCAGCTTCATCCACCACGATCTGCAGCGCGGGAATCAGTGGCCGGATTTCGTGTGCGCCGCGCTCAGGCTGTACCACAGCACAAAGCCGACCAGTACGCACATCAGGAAATACACAAGGCGCCGAGTTTCTGCATGGAGAATTTGCGCGAATAGTATTGGTACATCAGCGCGGTAATCACCATAAACAGGATAAATAGCTTCGTAAAGGTTGGACACCGGAATGATGGCCGTCGTTCGGGCGCAGCAGATAGCTTTCGTGCCAGCGCACCAAAAGGCCGGTAAAGCCGGCCAGCGCCGCCGCCCTAAGCGCAGCCGTCGCCCAGACCGAGCAGGATGTTGCCGCCGCTGCTTTCAGGCTGCCGCCGCTGCTGTGAGCCAGGCGCCGGCGGTACAGCGGAGTAGGCGAAAAAGGCCAGCAGTGTTAGCGCGCACTGCCACATAATCGCCGGCTGGCTGGCGAGCAGGTAGCGCAGCACGAAACGGCCGTAGGGTGCTGTCCGCCGCGGCTGATGTCGCCGTCGCTACAGACCGACGGCCAGATAAAGCGACGCGCTACGGCGGCGGGGAATAAACCAGCGCAGCGGCGGAAGAACCAGCCCAAGCCCACCGAGGCGGCGGCGCTGAGCCAGAGAATGGCGGTTTCGTAGCCGTCCATGCGGTGCGGTATTTTGAGCTGTACCAGCACGGCGATGGCGAGAATCACGGCGGCGTAAAGGCCGTCCTTTGATGTCGAGAGGCGGAAAAAGAAGTTTCGCGCAGCAGTTCGTGATCGATTGCAGGGCGCGGCGTAGCCGGGATGTGGCGCCGTTTTTGCAGCAGTTCGTGCTCGGCGCGGACGGTTTGAGTTTGTTCGGTCATGGCGGTGTTCTTCAAAATCGTGTGTGCGGTGTTTTCAGGCTGCCTGACTGCAGATGCAGCCTGTTTTAATGTAAGTTTGTTTGCGCGGCGGATTATAAAGAAAAATATCCGCTGTGCTGTTGAGTGTACTCAGTCTTTCGGCCTAGTTCTTTTCGGCCGGCGTGTTTTCAGGCTGCCTGAAAAAACGGTGCGGGAGCAGGGTGCCGGCAGCCTGAAAAACTTTTTGCGCTTGTCTGCCTGGGCGGGTAGGAAAACCGCCGGCAGTCGCGGGAGTGCGATGCGGTGTGGAGCAAACCTTTTCAGGCTGCTTTGGGCTTTCAGGCTGCTTTGGAATTTTCAGGCAGCCTGAAAAGCAGCGTGCCAGCAGTTTCAGGCTGATCTGTACCACCCAGCCGACGCCGAAGGCAAACAGCAGGGTGCCGATGCCGACGGTGCCGCCGAGCAGCCAGCCGATCAGGCAGACCACCGCTTCGATGGCGGTGCGCACGCTGCCGATGCGCCAGCCGCTGGCCTGGCACAGGCCGACCATCAGGCCGTCGCGCGGACCGGCGCCGGTGTGGCAGGGTCAGGTAAAAGGCCGACGATACGCCGATCAGTACGATGCCGCCGACGCACAGCGCCGCGCGTACCGCCAAGCTTTCCGGCGGGGCGACGAAATGGACGAATACCCCCAGCCCGCCGGCAATCAGCAGCATATTCAGCACCGTGCCCAGCCCGGGCTTGAGCCGCAGCGGTATCCAGCCCAGCATCACTACCGCGCTGATCATCAGCGTTACCGTGCCAATTCGCCGCCGCTGATGCGTGCGATGCCCTGCGAGGCACCGTCCACGGCGTCGAGCCCAGCCGCGACACCACCAGCATGCCTTCGCCAAAGCCGAACAGGCTCAGTGTGACCAACAGCACCGCCAGCGGTTTGGCTTCGGTAAGCAGCGCATTGACGAAGCCGTCCACGGGGTTACGGGCAGGATGCGGAGTAGTTTCTTTTTCATCTTATTCTTATGGTCGGGTTTCAGGCTGCGGGCAGCCTGAAAACAGCGACGCACCTGTTGGCGGTTTTGCCGCACGCCGAAATCGGCGACTAGCCGCTCGAGATCGGCCAGATGCTGCGGAAACTCGCGCGCCAGCTCGCGCTCGCTGCAGGTGGCGCTCATGGTCAAAACGGATGCTGTTGCCGTCAAACAGCAGCCAGGCGCGTTTTTCGCGGACGTAAAACATAAACAGCGTGCCGGCCACCAGCAGCGCGAGCCCAGATACACCAAGAGCGCGCCGGGCGATTTGGTCATCTGCAACGCCGACATATTCACCGCGCGGTAGCCATCCATCTGCAGCAGCACCGGCGATTCGAAGCGGGTTAGCGCGGTGTAGCCGTCCAGGCTGTTGAGCGCAAGCGGCCGCGCACTTCGCCGGCAGGGAATCGGCGGCAGGCCGCGATCGCCAGCGCATCATCGAGCGCGATATTGATGGTGGCGCCGTGAGAGAATCCTGGTACATCAGCTCGCCGGTTTTTCTGCTGGTCGGCGGCGGGGAACGGTGCTGATGTGGCGGTCGATGGCGACGTAGCCGCCTTCGGCGAAACTGGCGCAGCAGGTTTTTCGGTGGCGCAGTTTGAACTGCGGGCGCGCTTTTCGCCGACGTTGGCCTGCGCTTTTTCCACCACGCGGCTGCGCCGTTTCGGGATCGAGCAGCAGTTCGCGCAGCTCATCAAAGCTGTCGAGCCGGCCGGCGGGGTCGGCGGGCAGCATCAGCCAGCAGTAGGGTTCGTCGGCGCTGCTGCGCTCGCCGGTGGCGAAACCACGACCTTCGCGTTCCAAGGGCAGCATGTGGTTGACGTATTCCGTGCGCCTGGCCGCTGTTGTCGCTGCGAGTTTTGAAGCGGATGGTGGGGCCGACGTTGGCAAAGCGCCGGTCTTGGCGCACGCTGCGCCGCTTCGCTCAGGCGCTTGGCAAGGGGCGGCGCGGCCGCTTTCGTTTTTCAGGCTGCGCCTGTAGCTTGCTCGGCGTCTTCGACGTTGTAAAACCTGCAGATCGTTAAATTCGATGGAAAACTTACCGGCGCCGCCCAAATCGAGCGGATAGCGGCTTTGCGAAACGGCTTCGAGTTTTTGCGCATCACGCCGCTGCCGCATCAGGTTCCAGCTTTTGAAGCTGGGTTTGGAGCCGCCGTCGCCGTAGCCGGCCTGGTAGATGGTTACGCCTTCAACGGTCAGCGGATGGTTGACGCGCACGGTGGCGGCCTGGCGCGAAGCCCGTCTTGGCGGGTGATGATGACGTCGCTGGCAAAATCCTTGGGCATGCCGGTGTCGTAAAAATCAATGTGGAGATTTTTCAGCTCGACGCTGAAGGGGCGGCTTTTTGCAGCAGCGAGGCCTTTGTCGGCATTGATAAATACCGAGTCGGCATGCTGGCCTTCGACGATTTGGGTGTTGCCGCGGAAAAGACGGGTTGCCGCTGCCAAAGCGTACTGGCAGCCTGAAATTCGCCGGCGTAGTTGCTGGTGGTGTCCGGGCACGATGCGGCCGCTGAGCGCCTGCGATTTACCAGCGGGTTGCTGTCCACCAGCCCGCCCGGGCAGATAACGATAATCGCGGCGTGGGCGAAGATGTAGCCCCATTTGTTCATGCTGCCTTTTTGGCGGTAAGCAACGCTGCCGTCGTCGCAGGCGCACGGTTTGGGTGCGGTAGCCGCGCACGGCTGAGATAGCGTGCGCGATATCGGCTTTCAGGCTGCCCTGCAGCAGGGCGCTGTGCTTCATGTGGGCAGGCGATTTGGCGGTTACTTTCAGGCGGAAGGGCGCATCTCGCGCCAGAAAGGGCGGCACGTTGCGCCACAGGCACAGCGCGGTGCTGCACACAGAAACAGCATGATGGCGACGAACCACGACGAAGCGTAAACGTCGCCTACAAACCGAGAAAGGAGAAAATCTGCGCCAGAAAGGGCCGAATGGTTGTCCCACATAGTCCTGCGGCGACTGGTTTTGCTGCAGCACGGTGCCGATCACCAGAAGCGACGGACGCTACCGCCAGCAGCGCCACAGCAAAGCGCATGCGAGCTGAAAGGCGAACCACGGACGGCGGATCAGGGGATTTTGGTTTTGGGCTTGGCGGACATGGTCGGGGCAGCCTGAAAAACGGACGGGATATGCGGCCGGCGTGTGCGGCGGCAGTGTGTGCCGACGCGGGCGGCAAAGCAGCCTGAAACGTTTTCAGGCTGCCTGCGCGCCATCGTGTTTGGGAAGCAGCAGGGGCGGTTGTGTGGGCTGTTTGGGCTGGTCGAAGCCGTTTGATCGGCTTTAGCGCTGGCGCGGTGCCGGCAAAACCAGCGGCGGCAAACGCGTCGCCGACGATAGCGCAGCTTATAAAGCGTGTAGCTTTTTGGTGCCCAAACAGCCGTTCAGGCGGCCTGAAGGATGTCTTTCAGGCTGCCTGAACGGCAGCAACTGTGCGCGCGGTTTATTTCAGACCTTGGATGTAGTTGCCCACCGCTGACTTCTTCTTCGTTCAGGCGTTTGGCAATGGTTTCCATCATGCCGTTGGCGCTGGTGCGCTGGTAAGCGGCATGCAGGCTGAGCTGTTCGCCGATATGGGCCGAATGCTGGCGCCCAGGCGCGGGTAGGCGGTGATGTCGAGTGCCGCCGCCGGGGAATCGCCGGCGCCGCTGGGGCCGTGGCCGGGACATGCAGGCCGGCACTTTTTCTCCGGCAGGCCAGCGCGGTAGATGTTTGCGGCCAGTTCGATGTTTTCCTTGGGATTGGCTTCGCCCGGCTCGGCCTGCTGCTTGGCATAGTAGGCGGCAACGTTACGGATGTCGCTCTCTCGCTCAGGTTCTGCACCATCGGCGCCATCATGCCCGAAGAGCCGGACGTGCGTTTTTGTTTTTGATGTCGAGCGTCTGCGTCAAAAGCGTAGGACGCGTGCTGACCAGCAGACTTTTCGGATACATGGCGATGCTGCTGTTGCCGTCTTCCGCGTGGCGGGAGGCGCAAACCGGTTGGCCACTTCTTTGCCTTTGGCCGAGATCCGCCTTGGGAGCGGCTGGGAGCCGCCGCCGCTCGCCAGCAGCAGCAGTACCGCCAGCATATTCAAACGTTTCTGTGAAATGCTCCTGATTCCAAAACCAAGGGTTTTCGGGGGTTTCTATATTTATATGTCGGACACCGGATGGCAGCCATCCCAGCCGAACCAGAAATTTGCAAACGTGGTATTCTATACTAAATTCACACTGCTTTACCAGCATGAACATTTTTCACAGCGCACAATTTTCCATCACCGCCAACGACCTGAACGGCCTGCCCGACACGCCGGCGGAAATCGCCTTTGTCGGCCGCAGCAACGCCGGCAAATCCAGCGCCATCAACGCTGTGCAACCATGTGCGGCTGGCCTTCGTGTCGAAAACGCCCGGCCGCACCCAGCCATCAATTTTTCGAGCTGGCCAACGGCTGTCTTTCTCGCCGACTTGCCGGGCTACGGCTACGCGCAGGTGCCCGAGCCGGTGCGCGCCCACTGGGTGAAACTCTTGGGCAGCTATCTGCAGGAGCCGCCGCCAGATTGCCGGCCTGCTGCTGATTATGGACGCCGCCACCCGCTCAAACCGCAGGACTGGCAGATGCTCGACTTTTTCGCCGCCACCGGCAAACCGGGTGCTGCTTCTGCTGTCAAAGGCAGACAAATTATCGAAAAACGAGCAGATTCAGCAACCTTGTCGGCGGTCAAAAATCCTCACAGCCGCTGGGCGAGCGCCAAGAAGTGAGCGTGCGGCTCCAGCCTGACAGGGCTTGGACGAAGTGGGCGCCGTCGCCGCCGAGTGGTTTGCCGCGCCGCCGCCAAGCCGCCGCAAACCTGACCGAGAGCGGCGAAATCGGTTAAAATCCACGATTTTTGGCGGGCAATACCGCGCACCCGCCCGATTAACGAACGGTTCACCGGCAAACCCGCAAGCAGCCTGAAAACCTTTTCAGGCTGCCTTTCGATGGAGAGAACACTATATGAACGCCTTGTTGCAGGACTTGCAGGCACGCGGCCTGATTAACAGACCACCGACATCAGACAGGCTGTCCGCGCCTGCTGGACGGCGAAAAATCTCGCTCTACTGCGGTTTCGACCCACCGCCGACAGCCTGCACATCGGCCATCTGCTGCCGGTGCTGGCGCTGCGCCGCTTCAGCTGCCGTGCCACCTCCTATTGCGCTCGTCGGCGGTGCCACCAGCGCGATCAGCGACCCCAGCTTCAAAAGCGCAGGGCGCAGCCTGAACAGCAGCGAAACCGTGGCCGGCTGGGTGGATCCGCTGAAAGCTTCAGCCCTTTTTACGCAGGCTTTGAAGGCGAAAACGCCGCGATTATAGTAAACAGCGCCGACTGGTTCGCCGGCATGAACTGCACTGGATTTCCTGCGCGACATCAGCGAAGCATTTTCCGTGAAACGCCATGCTCGCCAAAAAGAATCGGTCAAACAGCGCATCGAGCGCGACGACGTCAACATTTCCTTCACCGGGTCCCACCGCCCTGCTGCGGGGTTACGACTTTGCCGAACTCAACCGCCGCCACGGCGTCAAAGCTACAGATCGGCGGCGGCGACCAGTGGGGCAGCATCACCTGGGGCGCCGAGACTTACCCGCCGCCTGCACCGCCAGAGCGTCTACGCCCTGACCCTGCCGCTGGCCTAACCGAAAGCCGACGGCACCAAATTCAGCGAAAACGAAGAAAGCGGCGCCGTGTTGCTCGATGCCGCCAAAACTTCGCCCACCAGTTTTACCAGTTCTACGGCTCAAAACCGCCGATGCCGACGTGCTGCAAGTTTCTCAAATACGCCTCACGCTGCTGCCGCTGGACGAAATCGCCGCGCCATCGAGTGACCGACCGCGCCCGCGACGGCAAGCCGAAGCCAGCGCATCCTTGCCGAGAAATGACCCGCCTGATCCACGGCGAAGACGCGCTCGCCGCCGCCCGCCGCATCACCGACAGCCTGTTTTCCGGCAACGAAGACGCGCTCACCAGAACAGGGACTACGCCCAACTCGCTTGGGACGGCCTGCCCGCCTTTGCAGTATCCGGCAGCCTGAACGTCGTCGAAGCGCTGGTTACAGCGCGGCCTGGCGCAGTCAACAAAGCGCGGCGCTATCGGCGTAAAGCCGTGCTGCTCAACGGCCGCCCGCCGAAACCGCAACCCCAGCACCCGCCGACAAACCCGACGACGCCTACCTGCTCACCGACGCGCACAAACGCTGGCCGCTACACCATCGTCCCGCCGCGGCAAGCCTCGCCCACGCGCTGTTGGTTTGGCAGTAAGCAGCCCGATGGCTAAACAAAAAGGCAGCCTGAAAGCCAGATTTTCGGTTTTCAGGGGCGTAAACAACAAAATGGAGGCTATTTCGGAGAACATTCTCCTAAGTAACAAAATGGAGGCTGAGCCTAAGATTTAATTGAGACCTTTGCAAAATCCCCCAAAATCCTAAATTCCCACCAAGACATTTAGGGGAGTTTTCCATATTTTACTTCTTCTTCCAAACCGCACAAGCCATGGTTGCCATACACATCGACCGCTTCCCACTATTGAAGTTGGATCAAGTGATTGATTGGCGGCCGATCGAACAGTACCTGAATCGTCAAAAGAACCCGTTACCTTCAGAGACCACCGCGGCCGTCCACGCCCTATCACCCTACTATCCATGTTCAAAGCCGTCCTGCTCGGCCAATGCACAGCCTCTCGATCCCGAACTCGAACACAGCCTCATCACCCGCATCGATTTCAACCTGTTTTGCCGTTTTGACGAACTGAGCAGCGCGATTACAGCACCTTATGCCGCTACCATAACTGGCTGGCGCAAGACGACACCCTGTCCGTTGCTGGAACTGAGTTAACCGCCAGCTGACCGAAAAGAGCCTAAAAATGAAAGCATCGCCGCCCGTCATTGACGCCACCGTTATTCGGACTCGCCGGCGGCAAACGGCGTCAGAGCCATAGAAGTCGATGAGGAAGGACAAGTCAGCGGCCAAACCACACCGAGCAAAGATAGCGATGCCCGCGGACAAAGAAAAACAGCGGTTTTATACAGACTCGAGTTTACAAACAGCATACCCGTACCGATGAGAAGGCTATACGAAACTGCACACCCGAGCCACGCTGGTGCAGCCACCTGTCGCCTTTGGGAAGTATAGCCGAAGGCGACCGTCTATGCCGACCGAGGCTACGACAGATGAGGAAAACCGGCACCATCTGAAAGAGTATCCGGTTGTTGGACGGCATTATGCGCAAAGCCCACCGCAACCGTCCGCTGACGGAAGACCAAACCAAAACGTAACCGCTATTTGTCGAAGACCGTTATGTGGTCGAACAGAGCTTCGGGACGCTGCACCGTAAATTCCGCTACGCCCGGGCAGCCTATTTTGTCTACTCAAAGTAGCAGCGCACAAAAGCCATCTGAGGAGGCTGATGTGTCTGAACCTGTTGAAAGCGGCTAACAGGCTAAGTGTGCCTGTTGCCGCCTAAAAGTGGCGGATGCCTGATTATGTGTATCCGGGGAGAGGGGATATTTAGGTAAAGTCAGGGATGATTTGGGGCGAAAACAGCAAGAAACCTGTGTTTGGGTTCCGGCTGTCAGCGAAAAGGTGAAGAGGTATTTTGCAAAGGTCTCGGCCTTTCGGTTTTATTTTGTTTATTCCGACACAGGGCGGTAATCACGCAGCCGATTGCCCGACTGCCTATCCATCCTGCATAACGCGCTGACAAAAGGTGTTAAAATAGCCCGTTTATAGTGTCATAAAACATGTTTGACCGGCGGCGAAGCGTTTTCGCTTCGCAGAAACTCGTTTCTTCAGGCTCAGTTTTAACTTCGTTGAGGCTGCGCTTTCAGACAACCTTTCAGTCGAAAGATCGATCGTGATAACCCTCCCCATTCCCGTCCCCAAACGCACGCGCTCTACCGCGCCATCATTTGCTCTACATCGTTGCCGCATTCGGCATCGGCTGGTTTCTGCCCGTAAACGGCGTGCTATGGGGCATACTGCTGAGCTACCGCGCTGGTGCTGTATCTGCGCATCCGCGCGCTGGCACGCGGCGAAAAACGGCTGTACGACCGATTCCCCGCCGGCAAAAGCGGCATCTCTTCGCTGCAATGGCTTTGTCTGATGATTGCCGTGATGGGTGCGGTTGTCGCCTTTTTACGGCGGCACGGCGACCTCATACGGCGGTTGCGCGAAGCACGCGGCATCGTGCCCTGCCAAACCGTATAAATGCAAGAACCGAGATGTTATGCCCGGCAGGATGCCGTATCCCAAAACAGATTCGTCCCAATTCCTACTCGGCCGCCCCTGCCGCCATGTGAGGCGATACCAGCTATCTCCCGTTCCCCAACGGCGGCGAAACCCTGCATTTGAGCTGCGCCGCCGACCTGCACGACGCTTGCGAATCCGCCTACGCCCACGCAGGCAAACCGGCCGTGGTGAAATACAGCGGCTCGCGCCTGTATGAAAATGCAAGTGGACGGCGTGCCAATCTACCGTTATGCCGAACCAAGCCGCCCGATTCAACCGCGAGACGCAAAGCCGCCTTGCTGGACGCGCTCATCGCCGTGCCGCTGTTCGCCCTGCCGCTGATGTGGTTCCACCGCCGCTTCGACGATTGGCGAGAACGCGCTGGCCGAAGAGCGAAACCGTGCCGGACGAAACGCCGCAGTGGTGGAAATACACCGTGTTGTGCTGCTGGTATCTGCCGCTTGCCGCCGCCTTTGCATGGGCGGGCATCGGCTGGTGGCGCAACATTGACGAGCCGATTGCACTTGACCATCGGGCTGCTGTTCATCGGCGCGTTGCTGTTGTTCACCCTGCGCGGCGCGTATCGCGTGTTGTTCCAGGCAGCCTGCATCCTATAGTGGATTAAATTTAAATCCAGGACAAGGCGTCGAGCCTGCAGACGAAACCTAAATAGTACGGCGAGGCGAGCGCAACGCTGTGCTGGTTTTGTTAATTCACTATAAACGGCAGCTTCACATCAACGGATAGCAAGCGTAGGTTGGGTCGAGACCCAACTTTCAGGCTGCTGGTTTGTTGGGTGTGCAACCCAGCTACGGTGCCGGGCCCGGCTTTCAGGCTGCCTGATGCCGCGCCCTGCCGCAATGCTTCCGGCAGGGGGCGTTTGTTATCGGCGAGGTTTTAAGCCGCGATGTTTTCAGGCTGCCTGATCCGTATCCGTTGCCGGCGGCAGCCAGAAGCCTGTCAGGCATCGGGCAGGCGTACCATCCACGGGGCGACGCACAGACAGACGGCGGAAGTTCCGGCGCCGACGTACCAGCGCTGCGAAACTGGAAAAACGGCCAGCTGCAGGAGGCGTCATCATCGACCAGGCCAGGTATTTTGCCCGCCGCGGCACCGCCCGCCGCTGTTCCCAGTTTTGCACCATCGGCCCGAAAAAGCGATGCTGGTGCAGCCAGCGGTGAAAGAAACGCAGCGACGCCCGCCCCAACAGGCGGCGGTAGCCAGCACGAAAAGGGTGGTCAGCATTATCGGCAAAAAGGCGCCGATAATGCAGCGGAAATACCGCGCCGAAAAGCCACAGCAGCGGTTGATCAGCGTGCGGCGCAGGCGGTTTGCAGCATCGCCAGCACGATGGTCGACGGAATCACCAGCAACCAGCAGCGATATCCAGATTACGGCGGAAGAAGTGCTGCCGAGTGCCGGCATCACCGGCTCGGCGGCAGCAGCAACCGGGCCGGCGGCACAGAAAAAGCAGTCATGGTTTGTTCTCAAACAAAACGCCGCCGGCACGGTGCGCGGCAGGCCGATCGGGCGGCCTGAAAACGGCGGCAGCGCCCGCGGCGGCTGCAGGAAAAACAGGCGGCGGTGTAACACAAAGCGCCGCCGCCCTTTCATCGAGCTGCTTTGGGGCGTAACAGGCAGCCTGAAAACTGGTTTTTCTGTTTTTCAGGTTGCTTTTTCATGTTTCGCGTCCCAAAAACCACGCTGCAAATGTACTGCCCGGTGGCAGCCATTTTGTCGGCATTTATGCCATTTTGCGGATGGGGTTTGTCGGGCACAAATGCCCGACTACAGCCAATACCGTCATTTCGCGCAGGCGGGAATCTTGAAAGTAAAACTCAGACAATGGTTTTGCTTCTCCAAAGCCTTTGGTTCAAATAAGATTCCGCCTGTGCAGACAGCGCTGGTTGGGAAAGTGCCAAGATTTTCCAGGCTGCCTTTGCGTAGCGCCTATCCGCCGAGCATGGCCAGCAGTTCGGCTTCGCCAATCACGGTGATGCGAGCGCGGCGGCTTTGTCGAGCTTGCTGCCGGCGGCTTCGCCGGCGACGACGTCAGTCGGTTTTTCGAGACGCTGCCGGAAACTTTGCCGCCGGCGTCTTCGATCAGGGCGGCGGCCTGAGTCGCTTGTTTGCAGGCGTGGGCAGGGGTGCCGGCGGTGCAGGCACGAAAGGTTTTGCCGGCGATTGCGGCTTTCAGTCTGCCTGCTGCTTCGTTGTTTGCCCGTCGCCGTCGGCTGGATGGTCAGCGGAGCAGGCTGTTTGACAAAGGCGATGGTTTGGGCGAGCAGGCGGCGTTTTCGGGTTGGCGGGCGCGTCCTGCCAGTTTTGCGGCGGGGCGGGGTCTGTGTTGCAGGAGACGTCTGGGCTGCCGGCGAGCTGCCACCGCTCTTCGGGCGCGTTTTCGCTGAGTTTGAGACCGGGCAGGCGGGCGAGCCAGCGCTCTGGCGGGACCCCGGGCGTTCAGGCTGCGGGATGCGGCGGCGGCGGTTTGGGGGCGACGCGGCGGCGGGAAGTGAGATCGTCGAGCAGACGGTTTTTGCTGCAGGTCGCGGAAATGGCGGAGCGATGGACTGGGCGACGCAGCGGCGCCGATATCGGGCGAGCAGGCGAGCACCGGCTCGGGGGCGCGGCGCACGGTGTCGAGACTGCCGAGGACGACGCCAGCTGCTTGGCGAGTGGATTCGCCGACGTGGCGGATGCCGAGCGCAAAGCAGCGAGGCGCGCCAGCGGCGGGTTTTGCTGGCGGCGATACCGTCGAGGCCTTCTGCTGCCATTTGGCCGGCGCTTTTGCGGCTGCCGTGTTTTCGTTTTCAGGCCGCCTGTCGCCGCCATCGGCCTGCTCTTTCATTTTCGCAGATCGGCCAGCGTCAGGCGGTACAGGTCGAAAGCGAAGCTGCCGACGATATTTTATTCGACCAGTGCTTCAATCTGCTTTTGGCCGAGAGACCGTCGATGTCACACATCGCTTTGCGCGCGCGGCAAAGTGGATTAAAGCCTTACGCGCGCTGGGCTTAGCACAGCATGTACCGCGGTGCAGCGGGCAACAGCTTCGTTTTCTTCGCGCTCGACTTTTGCTGCCGCACGGGGCGGTTTTCAGGCAGCCTGAAAGCGGATCTGGGTTTCAGGCTGCCTGAAAACCGGTCGTCCCCGCTTCTTCACCATCGGCCGCCGCTCGGGCAGCACGCGCACCGCCCGGGAATCACACGTCGCCCGGCGCAGCCTCTACATTGATATCGCCCACGCGCGCACGTCTTTGCGCTCGAGATTTTGATCTGGTTGTGCAGGAGTGGCGTTGGTAACGGTTACGCCGCCGACAAACACCGGCGCCAGTCGGGCGACGGGGTCAGGGCGCCAGTGCGAAGCCGACTTGAACGTCGATATTCTCAACGGTGGTGACGCTTCTTCGGCGGGAGATTTGTGGGCGATCGCCCAGCGCAACTGCGGTCGCGAAAGCCCAAAACCTGCTGTTGCGCCGGGCTGTTTACTTTCACCCACCATGCCGTCGATTTCCGTAAGAACGGGTTCGGCCCGCTGTTGCGCCGCTGAAGCTTCGTAAAGGCGAGGCGCGCAGGCAATATCAGGGGCAGATGCGCCAGTTGCCTTTGGGCAGGCTGGAAACCGAGTTCCGCGAGCCATTCGAGCTCTGCGCGTGGCTTTCAGGCTGCCTGGCCGCGCCTTCAGGAAACAGGCGATGCCGTAGGCGAAAAGTACGGCTTGCGCTGAGCGGTGATGCGCGGTCAGAGCTGGCGCAGGCTGCCCGGCGGCGGCGTTGCGCGGAGATTGGCAAACGGCACGCCCGCCGCTTCCTGCCGTTTGTTCAGTGCGGCGAAATCGGCGAGCGTAACGCCGCCGCGCACTTCAATTAGCGGCGGCGTTTCCGGCCAGCCGCAGCGGGATATTGCGCACGGTTTGGTCTTTCGGTAACGTCTTCGCCCGCCGCGCCGTCTCGCGCGTGGTAGCGCCTGCTGAATACGCCGTCGCGGTAGAGCAGGCTGACGGTAAAACCGTCGAATTTAAGGTTCGATTACGTATTCGGTGGCGGCGGTAAGTCTTTGTTTATCCGCTCGTCGAAAGCCAGCATTTCGGCGTGGTCAGCTGCCGGTATCGTTTTGCGGCGAAAAGGCGTTCTGGAAAGCGGGAGCATCGGCACGGCGTGGACAACGGTTTCACAAAGCCGTCAAAGTACCGCGCGCCGCCGACGCGCGGGCGGTGGGAAACTCGGCAGCCTGAAGCGGGATGCGCAGCTTCCAGCGCTTTTCGAGTTCGCGGAACAGACAGTACGTATTCGGCGTAGGCACACTGGGCGCATCAGGCGTGTAATACTCGCGGGCGTAGCAGTTTAAAGGGCGGTGAGTTCGGCAATGCGGGTTTGAGGATTCCATGAACTCAGTGCTTTCGCAGGATAAACGGCATTAACTGCGCGGATGGTGGCGTTTGACGATTTCCTGCAGCCGCAAATCCGGCCCACATGGAGTTGTAAATCATGGTGGTATTGATGTCGCGCCGGCTGGCAACAGCTACGCGCGCGCAAATCGGCGCCGTGGTTGAGCATATGGGTGGCAAAGGCGTGGCGCGAGCCGTGCGGTGAGCGATCCTTCCCGATGCCTACCGCCTCGGTGTGGCGGCGCACGATCTGCCAGGCAAGCTGGCGGCTGATGGCGCCTTACTGTTGCCGACAAACAGTGCGTCACGGCGGCAACTGAGTATCTGCCGCGCTTCTCGCAGATAGCGCTCCAGCCAGTGCGAGCTTCGGCGCCCAGCGGCACGATGCGCAGCTTGCCACTGCTGCCGACAGTGTGGACGATGCGCTCCAGCCCGGCATCGTTCAAGGCCGGGCCGCGACCGCTCGCTGGCGCGCGGGCCGGTGGCGTAAACCAATTCCAGCAGCGCCTTGTCGCAGGCCGAAAGGAGTCGGCGTATCGGGCGCGGTAAGCAGCAGCGCGTCGATCTGCGCTTCGCTAGCCAGCGCGGCAGCCGCTGCGGCTGCTTGGCGGCTTTGAGAATGGCGCAGGGATTGTCGCCGCGCTTCGCTCGGTTTCGTACGTAGCCGTAAGCGCTTGGCGGCCGACGGCATCCGCGCCTGCGTGCTGTGCGCCGCCCGGCATCACCGCCGCCGCCAGCGCTTCGCTGTCAGCGCCGCCGGGCTTAGTCCGCCATCAGCCAGCGCTGCAGAGGTTTGGCCAAATCGCGGCGGTAGGCATCAAGCGTGTTTGCGCCAGCTAACTCGCGCAATACGGTATTCGAGAAAGCGTCAGCCAGTTCAGCATCAGGTTCATAAGCGGCGAAAAGTGGAAAGCGGCGGATTATAAACAGTTTAGCGGTTTGACAGCATGGGGGCGTTGGCATTGCTGTTTGCCACCGCTCAGACGGGTAGCGAAGTGTTTCGGGTGAAACTTAAAAAGGCGGCTAGAGGCAAACGAGACTTTTAGCGGTAATAGGGTGCACCGTGCACCAAACGGTGCTGAGGCAGGAGGCTTGAAACCAAGCGGCATGCGCGGCGCGACTGCTTTTTCGTTAAGGTTTACCAGGCAGCCCACACAAGCGCAGCCGAACAGAGCGCGGTTTTTCAGTTCAAGCGTGCGTCCTGTTTGAGCACTTGCCCCAAGCGAGGCGAGTTCGTACCGCCGGAAAAGCCGTGCGGCGTGAGGGAAGCCGCGCTAGCCGCGGCCTGCGGCAGGGGTCGCCGCTTTCTTTGCCTACTTTCTTTGGCGGCGACACCGAAAGTAGGGCGCCACTGCAACGATGGCGCGCGCAAAAGGTGGATCAGGTGGAACTTTCCGAAATTCTGTCCGAGAATGTTACCGAGCAGCTTCAGACAGGCACACTCCACCCAAGCAAAAGCAGCCTGAAAACCACCTATCCTGTTTCAGGCTGCCGACTTCCTCAGCCTGCCGCGCCATGCCGACAAAACACTCGGCAATGATAAAATGCTGCCTTTTTCCATTCCGAGATAGCAAGGCACACATGGCACTGCTAAATCGCCGAACGGTCTTTCCGCCGCGCCCGCCAGCACCCGGCTGGCGGTAGAAGCATCGGTGGGAACCACCAACGGCCTGGTCGCTACCGTGCGCAGCGTAAGCGCAGTTTTGTCAGCCGATGAAACGGGCGAATGTCGCGCCATCGGTGGTGCGTTACGGCGAAGCGGGCGAGATACTGGTCAGCGATGCCGCGGCGGCGGTAAGCGATACCGCCAACTACCGTCAACTCAGCCAAGCGGCTAATCGGGCGCAAGCTCGAAGACGTTGATTGATGCCGGTAGTCACTGCCCTACCGCTTTGCCGACAGCGAGCGCCTGATCGGGCTGGACGCCGCCACGGCGTGAAAACCGCCGTCGAAGTGTCTGCCGATTCTGCGCGTGCTCAAAGCGCGCGCGGAAGCTTCGGGCGGCAGCCCTGTCCAGCGCAGGTGATTACCGTGCCGGCCTATTTCGGCAGAAGCCCAACATGAGCCACCAAAGACGCGGCGCGGCTGGCGGGTTTGAACGTGCGCCCTGCTGAACGAACCCACCGCCGCCGCCATTGCCTGGGCGGACAATAACGCCGCCGAAGGCGCGCATGGTGTATGACTTGGGCGGCGGCACCGCTGACAGCTATCGGTGCTGCGCCTGTCGAAAGGGTTGTTTGAGTGAAGGCCACCAACGACGGATTCGGCGCTGGGCGGCACGACGATTTCCGACCACCGCCTGGCCCGCTCATCTGGCCAGGAGCCGCCGGCATCGATACCGCGCCGATGCCCGTGCATAAAAGCCTGCTGGCGCTTGCCCGCAACGCCAAGAGCCTTGAGCAGGCAGCCCTGGAAAGCCGCGTTGAAGCCGATTTGAACAGGCAGCGCATCGACACCTGATCAGCCGCGACACCTTTGAAGCGCTGACCCGCGATTCTGGTGGCGCAGACCATCGAGCCGGTGAAGCAGGCGCTCAAGACGCCCGGTGTCGCCAAGCGGGATGTGGACGGCGTGATTATGGTCGGCTTACCCGCGCCTGCAGGTTCAAGGCTGCCGTTGCCGTACTCGGCCGCGAACCGCTTCGAACAATCTCGACCCGACCAAGTGGTTTGGTGCCCTCGGCGCGGCGGGTGCAGGCCGACGTGCTGGCCGGCAATAAGCAAGCGGCGAGACGACTGGCTGCTGCTGGACGTTACCCCGCTCTCGCTCGGGCTGGAAACCTACGGCGGGCTGGTGGATCATCCCGCTGCAATTTCCGCCTGCCCGCCGCCCGCTGCGCAGGAGTTCACCACCCCTTCCCAAGACGGGCGGGGCGCATTGAGCATCCATGGCGGGTGCAGGGCGAAGGCGCGAACTGGTGGCCGACTGCACGCAGCTGGCGAAATTCGCACCTGCCGCGGCATCCCGCCGATGGCCGCGGCGCCTGCACCTCCGCGTCACGGTTTCAAGTCGATGCCGGGCGGCCTGCTGTCGGTGTCCGCCCGCGAGCAGACCACGGCGTGCAGGCGCAGATCGAAATCAAACCGTCTTACGGCCTGGACGATGAAACCATCACCGCATGCTCAAAGACAGCATCAGCAGCGCCAAAGGAACGACATCCACCGCCCCGCGCCCGCGCTCGAAGCCTCGGTCGAAAGGCCGAAAAAGGCCTGAGTGCCGCCGTCAATGCCGCGCTGGAGATGGACGGCGATTTGTTGTCCGACACCGAAGGCGCCAGCGCGCGCAGATTGCCGTCCGATGCCCTGGCACCGGCGGCCTGAAAGACGGCGTGCAGTGCCGCCGCCATCCGCCGAGCCGTGCAGCAATTAGAGCGCAGAGCCACCACGACAGCTTCGCCGCCGCACGCCGCATGGGACCGCAACATCAAACGCGCGCCCTATGCCAGTACCAAAGCATCGACGCGGTTTGATACCGCAGGGCTTGCGTTCCCTCTCCTGCGGCTCGCGCGGGGAGGGCCGCTGCAAGATGAGGTGGCGTCGCGAAATGCGCGGCAGACTCGTGCCGCGTCAAACACCCCACCCAGCCCCTCGCACGCGGAAGAGAGCCAAACAGCCGTCTTTCCATAATTTTTCAGGCTGCTTTCCGCCCTCAAACAGGAAAACACCCGCTGCCGTATTCCCGCGCTGTTGGAAGAGAAATAAAACGGCGGCTTCCGATTTCAGGCTGCCTTTTAGCCAAAGCGGCCCTGAAAAGCGCAACGAGAAACCGATGAGCACCTATCCCGCCCCGATTTCGAGACGCAAAATCCTTTCCCCGCCGAGAGCTGGCTGCCAGTCGGACAGCCTGCCGCGCCCGCTGAGTGTTTACCAGCGGCTGCTTCGACGATTCTCCACCGCGATGCGCCAGCTACTCTGGCGCAGGCGCGCGCGCGCTCAACGCCACCGTGGTGCTGGCACTCAATACCCGATGCTTCGGTGCGCGCCGTCAGGAGCAAGGGCGACCGAGCCGCGTCGCCGCTGGAAAAGCGCGCCGCGCCGTTGCCCGCCGCGCAGAGAGCGTCGATTACGTTACTCTGGTTCGACGACGACACTCCCGCCGCGCTGATCGAGACGCAGCTCTGCCCCGACGTGCTGGTCAAAGGCGGCGACTGGCAACCTGAAAACATCGTCGGCGCCGCGACTCGCCCGCGGCGGCAGCGTCACTCCATTCCCTTTCTGCACGACCTCCACCACCGAAAACGCTGGAAAAGATCCGCGCCTCGGCGAGAATAGCAGCCTGAAAGAACCTTTGTCTGGCTCTGCCGAGATTTCTGCCTGTGTGTGGAATGATGCCACCGTTCAGGCGGTTGGTTTGGCGCCGACATGCGCAGCCTGAAAGAGACCAAAAGCAGCCTGAAAACCGTGTTGGCGGATTTTCCAGGCTGCGCTAATTTCAAAACTGCTGCTCACGATGCGGCGGCAGGGGATGATGTGTGCTCTGCCGAAACGTTTTACAGTTTGAACTTTTTCACCGCCTGCTAGTACCAGCTCGATCTGGCGGGCGTATTCGCGGCACTGCGGGCGAGATCAGGCAGGTGCAGGTGCAGGGCGGAGCGTTCGCCGCCGGTGGGCAGGCGGTCGGCCTTTGTGGGAAATCAGTTTCGGTGATTTGGCGGCACTTTCATGGCGGTTACCGGTGGTTGAACCATTTTGATCTGCAGGCATTGGCGCAGCCCTTCGCGGAAGCGCGGTGCATGATGAGTGTAGTAGTTAGCGGCGCGCTGATGGCGCAGTGGCTTTGGATTTCGTCGGCGTCCCAGCCCATGACTTCGCGCAGCATAAAGACGCGGGCGGTGTTTTCGGGCAGGCCGTACAGGCGGGCTTGGAAAACGCTTTGAGAGCTAATGACCTTTCAAATCTTCCTGCTCGGGGGTGCGCGGGTTGAAGTCGATGCCGCCCACCTCGTGCCAGTGTAGTACTGATTGTCGAACGCTGGGCTTCGTGGGGTTCACGTCGAGCTCCGGTTTCAGCGGGGTTTCGGCGGGCATTCTCGCGCTGCTGGCGCAGGTAGTCGGTGATTTTGTTTTCAAAATGGCAGGCTAGCGGTTTGAGCTGGGCGGCCTTCAAAGCGGTCGCGGTGGCGTAAGCGCGGAGAGCAGGAGCTTCTGCGGTGATGTCTTCAGCGGATCGGCGTTGCCGGTTGGATACAGCAATACGTAAC